>Ga0272440_1002463_pt1 | contig 14405 bp, 11 predicted proteins | sample SSMMMBAug17_FD_192440 | JGI IMG/M metagenome (GOLD analysis project Ga0272440, IMG submission 192440) | Marine sediment archaeal communities from Little Sippewissett salt marsh, Falmouth, MA, United States - SSM-MMB-Aug17 | ecosystem: Environmental > Aquatic > Marine > Wetlands > Sediment ...
GGCAAAAATGGGGACGTCTATGATTTTATGCTTTTCTTTTCCATTTACTTCAATGTATGTATAAATGGGACATCTATGAATTGTTATCCCAACAAACCATTAGATTTTTTCTTAGGAATGCTCAAAAAATAAATTCCCCATTTCAAAATGCTTGACTCTTTAATTAAACACCAGGCATATGCGTACAAAACTGCTCATTTACGTTTTTTGAACCATGATTACACTGAAGAAGATGAATAAGATGAAAAAAACACTTTAAATTCATCTTATTCATCTTCTTCAGTGTAATCATGGTTCAAAAACAAAATGAGCAATTATTAAATGAGGAACTTATTTTTTGATTATTCCTTAGCACTCGCTAAGGCTCAAGATATTGAGGCGTATCTTAACAATTCCTTAAAAATATAGATCTTCCTGGCATAAAATTGATCTGTACCTGTTTTGAAAAAGCTGACCATGACGTTTGTGTCTCTTATTGAACCACCCTGCATATCCTGTAAGCATTCTGTTCTTCGATACCGAAATCGGAACAGATCCGGTTCTTATATTCAATCAAATATCAAACTTCATGCTTAAAGTTATTTTATAGCGTTTATTATATTTACAAATCAATAATTTCCATTTGCGACCTTTTATGATTCTTTGACTTCAAATTGGGTTACTTTTTCATATATTTCTTTTAATTCAAATGGCTTGCAAATGATATCATGCGCACCAACCTTTTGAGCGATGGTTAAGTAATCATTGGGCGCCCGGTAAAATGCACCACCAGACATTGCAATAATTTTAGTATCAGGGAATTTTTCTCGAATCGCACGGATGGTTTCAAGCCCTTCTTGTTCCGGCATAAAAATATCAGTTAGAATAATATCTGCCGGTTGTTTTGACTGCAAATAAACAGCCTCTCGACCATCAGATGCGACGGTCACTTTGTATTTTTTATTTTCAAAAAAGATTTTTAACATTTTTTGAATGGATGTGTCATCATCAACAATTAAAATGTGTGCCATGATTAATCTTTCCTTAATTATTGACATTAAATTTTCGTTACTGAATATAAAACTTTATCATGAATCATTTTTATATTCAATACATATAGATAAATGGTTCACTTTAATTCGCTATTGTTGATTTTTTAATGACATAAACAATTCCCTAAACGCCTTATGATCTTTGTTTTCAATTATTGGGATCATTTCATTAAGAACATCCCGATATAATTGAATATAATTCAAGGATTCCGGGTTATCAATTAATAGCGAACCAAAAAGATCAGCAGGCTGGTCCAAAAGTTTGTATATTCGATCCAGGCGACGTTTGAAAGTAACTGTGCTACAATTTTCAATATCATCAATAGAAAAACCGGATGACTTGATACAATGGGCCAGTCCCAATGTTGAAAAATGATTAACCCCTTGAATTAAACCCATCAGACGATCATGTTCTTTGGGATCCATTTCAAGTATTTTCAATTTACCCGCTTCAAAGATTTGTTTCGTCCATTTAAGGCCTGCATTACCCCGACCAGGACAAATTGCAACACGTTGTCCTTCCGCATTTTCTATCGGACCAAATAATGGGTGTACCCCAACAATCTCAGCATCAGAATGCGCCAACATGGCTTCAAGCGGTTTTTGTTTGATTGATGTTAGATCCATGAGCAGTCGCTTTTCGCCAACATATGGTCCGATTGTTTTGATCATTTGAATCGTTACTGGGATTGGAACAGAGATGACAACAACATCACACAGACGTGCCATCATTTTGGGTGTCAATTCTGTGGATCTTCCGACAGGATAGACATCATACCCCTGTTTTTCGAGAAAATCAGCAAACCATGCGCCCATCCCACCGGTTCCCCCCAGAATACCAATTTTTGAAATGTTTAATCCCATACCATACCTCCTTCAGGGTAAGATCCCAGTCGTTTCAGTATCGCACAATGCTTTTCCATATCTTCGATAGCAGAATGTACACGAGGTTCAGACATATGACCTTCAATATCTGCAAAAAAGAGATATTCCCAGTTCCTTACTCTCATGGGGCGGGACTCAATGCGCGTCATATTGATTTCATATTGTGAGAGCGGATTTAATGCCGAATACAATGCACCTGGTCGGTGGTTTAGAAAAAAGAGTAAGGATGTTTTATCTTTTCCTGTTGGTTCTGCATGTTGTTTGGACAGAATTAAGAATCGTGTGACATTGTCGGGCTGGTCTTCAATATTTTCAGCTAACATATTTAATTTATAGGTCATTGATGCTAATCGACTGCCAATGGCTGCAATCTTTGGATTGTTTTGTGCAATAATGGCTGCAGCGGATGTACTTTCCACTTTTTGAGTGGGTACATGCGGATAATTTGAGCGAAGCCAGGAACGACATTGTGCAAAAGGCATGGGATGAGAACAAATAGATTCCACCTTTTCCATATTTGATGATTTACTGAGTAAATGATGACGAATACGCAAGAATATTTCTGCACATATTTGAAGATCGTATTTATAAAAAAGATCCATCGTAACATTGACAGAGCCTTCATAAGAATTTTCAATCGGCACAATGCCTTGTTGGCAAACACCTTTCTCCACCAAACTAAAAACATCTTCAATCGTTTCAGCAGCACGAAAAGTTGTTGAGTGCCCATACAAATATATTGCGGCCTGATGGCTGAATGTCGCTTCAGGTCCAAGATATGCGACATTGATTGGCTGTTGAACTGTTCGTGCAGCAGAAATAATTTCAGAAAAAATGTGTTGAATGGCTTCCGGTGTCAAATGGCCCTGACTTTTGGATTTTAGATTTCTAAATACCTGCTCTTCACGTGCCATATTGAATACATCCATGCCCTGTTCTTTTTTAATCTGCCCCACTTCATAAGCTAAATCCTGTCGCTGAATCAATAATGACAGTAACTGATTATCAATCTCATCGATTTTTTGACGAAAAGGAATCAATGGATGGCTATCTTTTTTTATTTCTGAGTTCACGTTAATCCTCCATGTAATTATCAGGCAGCAAAAAAACGACTGCCTGATAATGATGAACAATGTTATTGAATAATTGTAAGCGCTTCCTCTACCGAAGCATTATGATGAACGATTTGCGTAATTGCCTGAACAATTTTGGTTGGATTCTTATGCTGAAAAATATTTCGACCTATGGATGTTCCAGCTGCACCGGCATCAATGGCTTCTCTCACCATTTCAAGTATGGCCCGATCAGATTCCATTTTGGGGCCACCAGCAATAACAACCGGTTTGTGACAACCATCAACCACTTCTTTAAAAGATTCCGGATCACCGGTATAGGACACCTTTACAACATCAGCGCCAAGCTCTGCACCCAATCGTGCGGCATGTTTAATATGTTTGGGATCAAATTCATTTTCAATTTTAGGACCGCGCGGATAAATCATAGCAAGCAATGGAATGCCCCATTCAGAGGCGTTGTAGGCAACTTTTCCGATATCTTCAAGCATTTGTTTTTCATTGCTGTCACCAATGTTAATATGCACAGAAACAGCGTCTGCACCCAGCTTGATTGCTTCTTCAACAGAACAAACCAGAATTTTAGAATTGGGTTCAACAGCAACTGAAGTGCTCGCCGACAAATGAATAATCAGCCCCATATCTGGACCCGATTGTCGATGTCCGGAGCCGACAATGCCTTTATGAACAACAACAGCATTTGCACCGCCATCTGCCACCTGAGCCATTGCGGTTTTCATATTCGTGATCCCAAAAATGGGGCCAGCAGATACGCCATGATCCATTGGGACAATCAGACATTTTCCTGTATCCCGATTGATAATTCTTTCCAAACGAATGGCCTTACCAATCATAATTATTCTCCTTCTTCATAAAAAAAGGCCGTGACGAAATTCGTTCACGGCCTTTAAACACAAAAGCCGTGAACACACTGTCTGTTCACGGCTTGATAATAATATCAACAATATAAATCCATGAACAAACCAATCCTGCTAAAGTAATAAAAATAATAATTTACAGGCTGATTGGTTAATGGATTCATTGTAGATTCCTTTAATTCATTTTTTCCTTTGCAAAGGTTTTTTGCTTCTAAATGATGGTAAAAGGTTTGTCAAGAAAAAAATGCCAGATGACTCATTTTTTAAGTGAATGCAAAACAAAAATGATCTTGCATTTTATTGTTGTTTTTTATATTTGTTGCTTGAGTTCTTAGGAATGCTCGGAAAATAAGTTCCCCATTAAATAAATGTTAATTCGTTTCTGAACCATGATTACACTGAAGAAGATGAAATAAAGACACTTTAAATTCATCTTCTTCAGTGTAATCATGGTTCAAAAAACTGAATGAACAATTTTTTAATGGGGAAATTATTTTCAGAACGTTCCTTATTATTCCTAAACAAAGAAAAAAGGAGATAAAACAATGTTAAACATTGGAAAATCCATTCGTATGGAAAGGTTAATGGATCGAAATACAGGACGAACTGTCATTGTACCAATGGACCATGGTGTCACTGTTGGACCCATAAAAGGATTGATAGATATTTCAACTTCAGTCGATCAAGTCGCTGAAGGTGGCGCAAATGCAGTTATTGGCCATGTTGGATTGCCCAGATATGGACATCGAAAAAGCGGTAAAGACATTGGGTTGATTTTGCATCTTTCTGCATCAAGTATGCTGTCTCCCCGACCCAATAAAAAAGTGCTGGTCAATACAGTTGAAAATGCGCTTCGGATGGGTGCGGATGGCGTTTCAATTCACATCAATATTGGCGATAATGAAGATCCAGAAATGCTTCAGGACTTTGGCCGTATTGCAGTTGAATGTTCTTACTGGGGAATGCCCTTGATTGCGATGATGTATCCAAGAGGGGAAAAAATTGAAAATGAAAAAGATCTCGAAGTTGTTAAGATTGCTTCAAGAATCGGTGCTGAACTAGGTGCTGATTTTGTTAAAACCAATTATACTGGAGATCCCGATTCTTTTGCACAAGTCGTTGAAGGTTGTCCTGCGCCTATTTTGATTGCAGGGGGGAGTAAACAATCAGAATCAGAAATGTTCAAAACGATTGAAGATGCGATTAAGGTTGGCGCAAAAGGATTGTCTATTGGCCGGAATGTGTTTCAACATCAGAATCCTTCACGTTTTGTTCAGGCTGCCTGCATGATTGTACATCAAGGAAAAACTGCTGAAGATGCATTGGCTTTTTTAAAAGGATAATATTTGCTTAGGAACTCTCTGTAAATAACGTCCCCATTATTGATATTGTTCGTTTTGAGGTAAATGTACTGTAGAGACGTAGCATGCTACGTCTCTACGAAGCCAAACTACTATATGTTCAATATAATGGGGAATCTATTTTCAGAGCTTTCCTAAGTGGCTTTACGTTTCTAAACAAGGAGATAAAAAGATATGAACGAATTTCAAGCGAATTGTAAATCTTTACTGATTGGCAGCTTACCAATGGATAATCATGAGTTGGCAACAAAAATGATCTTTGATTATTCACCGGATATCCCACTATGGGTTCAACTTCCAAAATATAAACAGGAAGGGATGATTCGACAATTCATTCCTGGTATGCCAGGGTTGACCATTGATGGAGATCGCATGTTTATAGATACCAAAAAGGATGGATTTGAATCAGAGTTGGTTGCCTATTACGAAGAATACCTTACTGCATCGCAAGATCCATCCGCACTGGCTCAGTCTAGATTTGCATTGACCCATGAAACAGGCAAAGGTTTTTACATTTTTTTGAATTGGCTACAAAAGCATCACCCCTCAGTTGTGACATTAAAGGGGCAGGTAACAGGACCAATCACATTGGGAATAGGCGTTAATGATCAAGATGGTCGATCTATATTTTACGATGATACACTCAGAGATGTTCTCATCAAACATGTCGCAATGAATGCAAAATGGCAGGTATTACAATTATCTGCACACACAACAAATTCACCGATTGTATTCTTTGATGAACCAGGCGTTGTGAGTTTTGGCTCATCTGCATATATCAGCATATCAAGAGAGCAGGTGATGGAATCACTGGCGTGCGGTATTGATGCTATTCATGAGGCCAATGGTCTGGCAGGAATCCATATCTGTGCCAATGGCGACTGGTCATTAGTCCTGGAGTCCAACGCAGATATTCTGAGCTTTGATGCCTATTCATATTTTGACAATTTTATTTTATTCAAGGACGCCATTAAAGCTTTTCTATCTCAGGGACGCATTTTGGCATGGGGGATTGTTCCAACTTCTCGACCGGAAGACATTGAAAAAGAAACGACGCAATCGCTTTTAACAAAATGGGAAGATCAGGTAGAGGCTATTTCTCAATTTGGCTTTTCCAAACAAAAAATAATGTCTCAATCTTTAATCACCCCAAGCTGTGGTACAGGTTCATTAACTTTGGAACATACGAAAAAGGTTTTATCGCTAACAAAAGAACTATCCGATATACTAAAAGAAAAATGTGAATAATTTTTTTTTCTTTTTTTGTAAACAAATCTCATTTCTTCTCCGTCTTATCCTATCAAACAGGCCAAACGTTGTTTGAAACAGGAATTAATACAATGAATCAAATTTCAGGATGGGTTCTAGCGGCTCAGTCTGGCAATCGCTATGCGTTAAACCAATTGATTGATCATTTTCAAAATGATATTTTTCGATATGTTTACTATCGCGTTAATAGCCAGGCTGATGCTGAAGATCTCACGCAGGATATTTTTATTCAAGTCATAAAACGTATACACACAGTGAAAGATCATACGCTGTTTAAAGCATGGCTATATAAAATTGCACGAAATCGAATCGTCGATTTTTTTCGAAAAAAGCGTATCCTTTTTTTTATGGGGACAACAAATGATATTGAATCGGAAAATCGCGAACAAGTTGAAAAGGATTCTTTTGAAGCAGAAGTTCATCAAAAAGAATTTACCATGCATTTAAAAACATTATCTAATGTTTTATCCAGGTGGGAAAAAGAAATATTCCTGATGCGCTTTATTGATGATCTTGATATTAAGGAAATTGCCCAGGCATTGGGTAAAAACGAGAATACAGTAAAAACACATTTATATCGGGCATTACAAAAGTTTAAGAAAGATGATAAATTTCGTGACTTTTTGCAAGCTTCAAAGAGGTGAATATGTCAGTGAAAAAAGAAAAGCAGCATATAGATGACGCAATTTTATGGGCATTAATTGATCCTGATAAATTGCAAGACCACGAAAAAAAACATTTGCAAGAATGCCGCGTTTGTCAAGACATGGAATTGTCTTTACAGCAAGAATTGCTTGAAATTAAACAGCTATCTCGAGAATATCTCCCCAAACCCAAACGTAATTTGCGACCTGTTTCAATTGAAAAATCCGTCTCACCTGTTTTGTTGCGGATCAAACAATCACTGGTTTACGCATTCATGGTGATGATTTGTATTGGAGGTGTATTTGGATTGTGGCCAACACAAGATAAAGCCATTGACAAAATTGCAATGGAACAGGCAACAAGCTCGATAGAAGAAATGTTGCAAACAATTGATTCCAAGCATGAAAATGGCACATACTCCATTTTGCCAGCCACCTTTCAATATATTGTGGCTGACGAATTCGAAATAATGTCCAACCCTTTCTATGATTATGTGTTTCCGATCTCGACACTAGTAGTCGACGAATCTTAGAAAGTAATGAGTCAAACAAATGAAATGGACAACGCTGTCCATGAAACAAGGGATATTTTTCCCGAAAAAACAGGGGGATAACTGTTCCCCAAAAAAGGAGAAAGTTATGAAAAGAATCATTTTATTTACGTGTCTGTTTGCGCTTATTTTATCAACGACAGGATATGCCAAAATGGGAGGGCCGGGGCTTCTTCCACCAGGAAAATGGTGGCACATGCCCAAAATTGTAGAAAGTTTAAAAATTACTGATGATGAAAAAACTTTTTTGGACCAAATGTTCCTGGAAAAGCGCAAAGCAATGATTCAGGTCAAGGGTGAAATGGAAACCAAAAAATTGGACATGGAAGCAATCATGGAAAAAGAGCCATTTGATGAAGAAGCTGCCATGACACAATTCGAAGCCATGCATGCGAGCGGACAAAAGATGTGGAAAAACAAATTCAAATTTGTCATCGAAGTCCGCAAGCTATTGGGCAAGGATCGGTTTATGCAATTGAAAAGCCAGTTTAGAAGAGCTCATGGAAAACACAGGCACGGCGGCAGAGGACATATGAGACATGGTCGTGGTCATAAAGGCGGCAAGGGCGCTATGGACTGGAATGAGATGGATTAGTTCATTGTTGTTTTTTTACTTTTTCAGATTGCCTCATGAATTCGATCATGCGGCAATCTGTTTTACTGGCTCGTGTTGGCATCAATTAAGGCGTAGTTCTCCATCACTTTACTGGATATGACTGAATGAACCCTGCTTGATAGTTCTTCAACAGATAACTCTTTTACAGTGTGATATGAAAATTCTGGCAAGATTTCTACAATAATAGGGGTCTTTCCATGAAAGTTTAAGCTATGTTTCGGTAATGCTTCTCTGGTGCCAGAAATGGCAATCGGTAATATTGGAATTTGGTTGTCTTTTGCCAATACAAAAGCGCCCGGCTTAAATGGTTTCAATTGCCGATTTTTTGAGCGCGTGCCTTCAGGAAACATAAAAATAGAGTTCCCCTGTGATATCGATTTATTACAATCATCAAACATTCTTTGTACGCTTGCCTTATCGCCGCGCCTTAACGCAATGTAACGATTGAGACGCATATTCCAACCAATGAAGGGTATCTTGAATATTTCTTCCTTGGACACCCATTTGAAATGAAAAAATAACCGAAATGCGACCAGTATATCGAGTAAAGATTGATGATTTGACGTAATCACATATGTTTTATGCTTATCAATATGTTCTTTTCCTTTGATTGTCACAGACCATGCCGGAATCAACCAGATGTAAATAGATGCCCAAAATGATGAGAATAAATGTAGAAGTTTTAATTGTTTATCAAATACGACTGTGAAAATCCAAATTATAAGAGCAACAAAAAACAGGCCCATACTTGATACACATATAAAGGCTAAAATACTAATTGATAATATCCGATTGATCATGTTACATCTCCATTTATTTTATGAATATAAGAATTTTTTCAATCGTTACATCTCAATTAATTAAATGCCACTACACATCTTCAAATGTTCTATCAAACGCGTTAAACCATCACGTTGACCTGTTGAACACGCCTGAATCGCCTTTATTGATTCAATCAGGCAATCAGATGTTGTATGAAAACTTGGATAAATTAAAAGATTAAGCGCACAACTTAGCTGATCATTGAATGAAAACCCCCCATCTATATCTTCTAATTTATATTCTTTTGCATCATTGTTTGCAAGACGTTCTGTTATAACAAATTTTTCAATTGACACCGGTGTCAGTCCCACATGATCAAGAATTTCAAAGGTTAACATCAGAATTACACCGCTATTTTTAATGGATTCCAAGCCACTATAAGAGAATTCAAAACTATCCTTTCCTTCCATATGAATGGTATTGTTCAAAAACTGAAAACCTCTGTTTGCAAATATCGTTTGAGAGATATCTGCATGAATCAGTCGTAATGCATTGCTTTCGCTTTGAATCACGAGTTCGAGTGCATCAATGGTATACGATGACGCTAAAATCACAGGTATTTGAAATGTTTCTCCTACCTTTATCTCTGGCATTGTAATAGGAGTGTCATCACAGTTGTCTGGCTCATAATTACGTTTGCGATGATTGCCTGACCAGCTGACTATTGTGTCATCAAAAGAAGGTGCGACACTGGAGTCATCCAACCTGCTACTTGTGTGACGCTTTCGCGTGTGATTGCCTGGCCAGTTTCCAGTTACATCACCGAGCCGGAGTGCGATAAAATCAAGACCAGATTGATCAGATTGCAGACTGCTAATGGCATGTGTTGACGCATATTGAATATTGTAATCATTTATTTGCACAGCCCAATTTGAACAATCAGTGATTGGCTCACTGACAAAGGTCCAATGGGTATTGTCAGTATTTAGTTCACTTCTCAATCCTGCTGAATATCGAGCAACAATGGATGAATCCATCGCACTGGTATCTCCATTGCGAGAGACATCAGCTGCAATCAATTCATAACAGCTCAGTTCCTGTAATCTGACGATTGATCTTGCAATCACTGATGCATCCATCGGGCTGATACTGTCATCAAGCGTATCCACCTTTCTTGATGCTTCAATCGTATAGTCTCCTTTTGGGATATTTGTAAATGTGTACTGACCATTTTCATCAGTTATTGATTCATAGGTCGCATTGCCATGCAACAAAACATCAACGTTTTGCACTGGATATGCGTCTTTGAAATACAAAACACGACCGGATAAAGAAAAACGAACAGCTTGCACGTTGGCGGATACAACAGATGAAATCGTATCCATTTCATCGCTGAGCAAGAGTGTAATTTGACCGGTCCCAAATTGATTCTGTTGGGGGGAAACACTCATTGTTAATTGGGAAGAACCAGATGGACCAGGCAAAACTGTGTATGTTCCATCTTGATTCAGAAGCAGCCCCTGTCCTGTAAATGTAATATTTGTATAGGCAATCAAGGAGGGATTATCAGTTACTGCATAAAGCGATAAGGTTTCCGAATCAACATCCATTATGGTTAAAGACATTTGAATCGATTTGTTCTCCAACATTTCAAGTGATTGCGCAATGTCTATTTCTGGTAAATCATTTACATTGACCACTGTGAGTGAAAAAGTATCTGAAATGTTTGTGCCGCTTAAATCTGTTGCCTTGACTTTAATATGAATCTGTCCAACATCGTTATTTGTTGGCGTTCCAAAAAATAATGGCCCCAACGAATCAAATGTCAACCATGATGGCAGCGCCTGACCATTGGTTTGTTGGGCAGTGTATGAAAGGGTATCATTGATGTCAATATCAACAAAGGCATAAGGCAAATTATATTCAAATAAGGCATCCTCTTGAATTGTTTGATCCATCAAAGGCTCCATGAGCGTTGGAGAATCGTTAATTTGCAGCACAGTAATGGTGACACTGGCAGTGTTTGATTCTAAAACGCCATCACTCGCAACAAATGTCAATATCACCTCTCCTGAAAAATTGGCTTCAGGTGTGTAAGTAAATTCTCCACTCACTGCGTTAAAGATGATACCTTCATAAGGATGTGTAGTTAGCGTATAGGTGAGAATGTCTGAATCATCAATATCAGTTGCTGTTAAAAAAAATGTTCCAGAGGTGTCTTCATTCAATGAAAAAGAATCATCATGAGCCACTGGCACATCATTATAGTCATAAATACGAATGAGCTGTGCGGCTGCTGCATTGCCTAGACTGGCATTATCTGTTGCAACATTTTCAGGAATGTCTACTGTAATTATTCCCTGAGCAGCAGGTTTTATGATGCATTCAAAAAAATCGTCTGCACCACTAAATTGATCGACAACTCCATTGGTGACCTGAATATCATTTGAATCAAAACCGGTAATGCTTTTACTGAACACGATTTCGATTGGAATGAGGTTCATATCAGTTGTTTCTGGTGAGCTTGAAGATATCGTTACTGTCGGTCGATCACTTGAATACATACGTTGAAAGGCTACTGAAGCCTGATTGGTATTACCCGAACGATCCTTCGCAATATCTGATGGAACAGTAAGGAAAACTTCACCCTGACGAATTGGAACCAAATCCAGACTGAATGTTTGTTCAAAATTGCCCTGGGTATTTATTTTTTGAAGGTTTGATGGGATGGCATTGGTTACTGAAAGATCTGATAACATAAAATCAGTAACTGGTTCAGAAAAAATAATGGTCAGTGGTATGGGTGATTCGGAAACCTCCATACTGGTTGATGATATCAGTGTTACTGTCGGTTGCGTGGTGTCATATTCAATTTGGATGGATTGAGTCATCGTGTTGGGATTGCCAGCAAGATCAGTAAATACGTTGGCGTCTACTAGAATTGTCATCAGGCCGGTACTTTCTGGAATGACTTCAAATATTGCGATATTTTCATTTACAGAAAAATTAATAATATCACTTACTCCTTGTGTTTGAATATCTGATTTATTCAAATCACGAATCCATTCCTCACAAACCAGTGTTATTGGTATGGGAGATTGATTACTTGCATAATTCTCAATGCTTTCTAATTCAAATAAAGGCGGCAGCGTATCATATGTAAAAGAATATTCATTACTTTTCCGATTGGTATTGCCAGATTTTGAAAAAACAGTATCTTCAGGAATAAAAATCGTTACATCTCCTTCATTTTGTGGCGCAATAACAAATGAAAAAACAGTATCTGAGCCATTTATATTGCCCTGAAGCATGGCATTGGTCAACATTAGATCTTCTGGCTCTAAATTCTCTACAGGAGATGTAAAGGTTGCGGTGCAGGCAACAGATGATTGATTGGTTATGTAATCGACTTCTGATGTTATCATGATATCGGGCTGTGTCAAATCGTATATACGCACAAATGGCGCTGATGCGATATTGCCATTACCCGCACGATCAATTGCTGCATTTTCAGCAATCTGGACAGTTATTTCTCCCTGTCCGGGTGGGATCAGTTCAAAATTAAATGTTTGTGCATAACTGTTTTCCATATCCATGCTGTAAAAACTGGTTACTGTGCCATATGTGATGATATCTGTAGATTCAAATCCTTTCACCTTTTCATTAAACGTAATGGTCATCGGAATGGGAGAAACGTTGGTTGTATCTCGTGTATTTGAAGTTATTGCAATGGATGGGGCAACTGAGTCATAATATCGTACAAGAGATTCAGAAAGTGTATTCCCATTCCCTGCAGCATCAAATGAGACGTTTTCAGGGATGAACATTTCTACCGGGCCCTGGTTTTCTGGGATAAGTGTCATCGCATAATCATTGCCTGTCTGGCTAAAAGACGTTATTTCTAAAACGTTGACTGTTTGAATATTTTGTGTGGTAAAAGATTGTATTTGTTCAGAAAAGGACACTGTAACTGATATGGCCGGATCGCGTGTATAGTTGGGTGTGGATGATGCGATACTGATCTGAGGTGCAACAGCGTCAAATATTCGGACGAGTGTCTCTGAAGACTCATTTCCATTACCAGCGACATCATTGGCTTTATTTTCCGGAATCTGAACCGAAAATTCACCCGCGCCACTCGGATTAATAATTAAAGAATACTGATCATCCGCTCCATCCAGACGATCAATCTGGCAATTATTTACAAAAATATCGGATGCAATAAAATTTTCAACAGGCTCGCTAAAAAGAATATCAATGGTTATTTCCGTTTGATTGGTCTCTTGCTGGGATTGAGATGAAATGCTTACAGAGGGAGGAATTGTATCAAGATTCAACGTACTCATCGCTTTGGTTCGGTTGTCGGCCCGATCTCTAAATTGGACATAAATGGTTTTTAATCCCTGTCCTTCAGTCAGTTCCCAAATTTTAGGACTTACCATTGGTTCCCATTGCCCGCCAACACCATGAGCCGTATTACTCAGATACATTTCAATTGCATTGGTGGCTCCTAATATCAGCGTGACAATACGTGAAGTGGAATTAGGATCGGTGATTAGAACAGGATTTGTGGGGGCTTTTGTATCAATACGAATGGGACCAAATGAACTCGTTTCGCCGATTTCATCTTCAGTGCTTGTCGCAGCGATATGAAAGTATATGCTCATATCATCAACTTCGCCATAGTTTGTACTGACAGATTCTAAAGCATCAATCAGCGGTATATTCAATGTGTTAACATCTGAAAAGGTGTAAAACTGTTCATTACTGAAAAGGGTGTAATATCCCCGAATTTCAGTTGTATTGTCAGGTGGTCGCCAACTCATCTGGATAATGCTGTTTTGGGAAGGGGTATTAATAACGTGGGAAGTAGATCTTAAAGATTGCACAGCATCAGGTTCAACAGCATAGGTTGACGCTGTTACTCCCAAAATGGATACAATAATTGTTGCCATAATATAATTATTTAATTTTCTCATGGATTTCCTCCATCTAAATTTTTAATATTGTCCGGGTAAAGTCAGGGATTACTCCCCAACCTCCCCACAGATCCGGACGTGAACGATTCGCTCATCCGGTTCCTCGGTACCTCATGTTTAGAGTGCCTCCTTGCATGAAGTGAGATGCTGCCTTTTACAACAACACCACATACCTAAGCTGCCCTGTATTTTACTCTCTGTTAACAATATTGGTACACTATAATCTGATTCAGAGTTCAGTTATGTCCTCAATTAACAGAACGGTATGTCCGGTTTCTCCTTCCCTACAGTGGGTCGCTTGGACATCACTTCCCCACCTTCCCGATCAAAAGCATAAGCATATTGTCATGGGACTT
>Ga0272440_1002464_pt1 | contig 14398 bp, 8 predicted proteins | sample SSMMMBAug17_FD_192440 | JGI IMG/M metagenome (GOLD analysis project Ga0272440, IMG submission 192440) | Marine sediment archaeal communities from Little Sippewissett salt marsh, Falmouth, MA, United States - SSM-MMB-Aug17 | ecosystem: Environmental > Aquatic > Marine > Wetlands > Sediment ...
TGCATGCCATTTTTATAGAGGTTCCAACCCCCCCCCCCCTAACCCCCCTCAAGGGGGGAATTCGTTCTCGGCAAAAAGTTCAGTTCTCTCTATAACACATAATTTATTTATTGGTAAATTCTTTTCTGGAAATCACCTAAAGCCATATTTGAATTATATTTTTTAAATGGTAATTGTTCAAATCCAAAATCCTTTAAACCAAGATGTACTAACTCATCAGCACCACATTGATGATAGCTGTCGATAATAGAAATTGACTTAAGCCAATACTCTTTACGTTCACTCGAGCAATTTTCCAGCACTTTTTCATTGATACCTGGGACTAAAGCCCCAGGCTACATGCTTTAGCCCCTTCGGGGCTTAAGATAATACTTAAAAATTTTAAATAGTTAATTTTAACCTGAAATTTGGAAAGAATACTATTAATCATGAAAATGCACTAAAAAAAGTTCTAACTCTCTATAAAAAAATTAATTTGTGTAAAAGGTGGGACAAACGCGTTTTTTTGTTCTATATTTTGAATTAACTGTTCATTTTTTTACATATCTCAAGAAAATATTTTGCATTAAAACCTTCAAGAAGAAATTGATAATTAGAACTGCCATTTTCTAAATATGAAATAATACTTCTCTGGCAAAGTTCAAATTCTATTAGCGCTTTACGAGGTGATATCTTTTGAAACAGCATTCCCATGTAAAAACGTGAAGGCCAAAATGAAATATTGCATTTCAGAGATCTGGAAAATTTCATAATTGCTTTTTCTTCATTTTGTTCTGCCATATCAATATATCCTGAAAGATATAAGCTGATTTCATCAGCAACTGTTATTCTGGTTACTAATTTCAACAACTCCTTTGCTTTGGAAAATTGATTCGAGTTAATCAAGAAGACTATTTCTATCAATTGTATTGCTATGGAATAGTTTATGTTGCCCTTCACAACGAATAGTCTGTTATTCAATTTCTGATTTGCATAAAAGGTTATTTCATCAATATTAACTAAATCTTTTGCTTTCTCTTTGTCTGTGCAAAAAGAATTTTCAGATTTTTTTGATAACTTCTCTTCCCTGATTGAGTTAAAAAGTTTCTCATTAGATTGACTGCCCTGTTTTTTTTCATAGATATTTTTTTTTTGAAAATAGTAAACCCCCTGATGTTCTTTTAATAGTAATAACTGGTGAGAAACAAGAGATGTCTCTGAAGATGACAGAAACAAAAAACCACCAATACTCATTTTTCTGACAATTTTATCAAGAATTTTTTGTCGTTTTTCAATGGATATATAAATCAGAGTATTTCGAAGGAAAACAATATTTATGTTATCAGGCAGTCTTCTAAGATCATCATGTAAAAGATTAATCTGAAATATTTTAATTTTTTGTTTAAGTGAATTTTTTAAAAAATGAAGCGCACCCTGATAGCGAATAAAAGGCTTTAGTAGATGATGAAAGCATGAACCGTCTTTTCTAAAAGAATTTGAATTGAACTTTCCTTTCTTAAAAACTTCTAAAGCAATGGGATTTAAATCACTTGCAAAAACTGTATAAGCAGAGCTGTCTCCCCAAAAAGTTTCTGCCAAAGCTGCAATGGAAACAGCCTCTTCACCAGTTGAGCATGCTGCACTCCAAAAACTGAGGTTTTGCTTTGTATTTGCATAATTTTGAAAAATAATAGAATCTATCAGCTTAAAATGCTTTTGTTCACGAAAAAAATAGGTTTCATTAATTGTGACAGCATCAATAAATCGATCATACTCATCTTTATTTTCTTTTATGTGAGCAAGATAGATTTCTGGTTTCATATTGAGAGATGAAAGTCTGGAAGAAAGAAAGCGTTTAATATGCTGATAATTAGTATCCGGCATATCAATTCCAGTATTGTTTTTGATGAATTTAATAATCTGATTAAAGAAATGTTCTGTAATAAACATTTGTAACCTAATGATTAATACATGGTAACTAATAATCTGTCAATTACTGAGTTTCAGTTACCAGTTTAACAAGAAATTTTGATATTTCTTCTAAAGAAAGCACTTTTGAAGCTCCTCCAAGATCAATAGCAGCTTTTGGCATTCCAAAAATTGTAGAACTTTCTTTATCCTGAACAAGAGTGAGTCCTCCTTTTGAACAAATTGAAACACACCCTTTGGCTCCATCGCGCCCCATACCTGTTAGAAGAATACCAATCAATTCAGTTTCAAAACGATTTGCTGCAGATTCAAACAAAACATCTACACTTGGTTTCTGGTTTAAAACCTTGGGGCCATCGTAAAGCATTAAATAGTCTCCATTGATAATCAAATGTTTGTCCACTGGAGCAACTACTACTTTACCTTTTTGAATCATCTCTGTTTTTTCTGCTAAGCGAACATCAAGAGATGATGCTTCATCTAACCATTTAGCGAATCCTCTGTCAAAACCTTTTTCCATGTGTTGAACCACTGCAATTCCTAAAGGAAAAGTGGCAGGTAAGTTATGCAATATTTTCTTAACAGAGGATGGCCCCCCTGTTGATGCTCCTATTACCAGCATTTTATAAATTTGTTTTTTTAAAGTACTTTTTATTAATTTGGATTCTCCGGATTTGATAAAAAATTTTTTTTCTGAAAAAGTATTAATTTTAATAGATTGACAGGTATTCTTTTTTTCTTTTGATTTACTTTCTTGAGCAGGCATCACAGGTTTAGAGGATACCTCTTTATCAGCCAGAATGTGAATTTTTTTTATAAAACTTTTGTAAAAAGACTCATCATTAAAATTTTCTATACATGGTTTTCTCATCACATCAGCAGCACCAATATCAATTGCTTTATAGGCAATATTCTTTGAGGACTCACCTGAAAAAATAAGGATAGGAACTTTTTTTTCATGAATAATCCTGCGGGTGGCTTCCAGACCATCCATAACTGGCATGTCAATGTCCATAATTATAAAATCAGGTTCTAATTTAGTGTTTAACTCAATAGCTTGCCTGCCATTGGAGGCTTCACCCACAACAAAAAATTCTTTTTCATTAACTAACACATGCTTTAATATACTACGAACAAGCGCAGAATCATCAACTATTAGTATTTTCATTATACCTCATCGATCCAATAATTTTTTAACTTCACTAACCAGATTGCCCCTATTAAAATCAGATTTAACAATAAAGGAATTTGCGCCTTTTGAGACAAAATTTTTTTTTATCTCAGCATCTTGAACATTAGAGACAACAATTATTGGAGTCTCCATGTATTCTTTTTTTTTCCTAAGATTTTCAACAAAGGCAAGTCCATCCATTTTTGGCATTTTAATATCAGTTACGATAAGGTCGAATTTACGTTCTCTCAATTTTTCAAGTCCTTCAATGCCATCATTAGCTGTAATAACTTTATAGTTTTCAATTTCAAGAATTGAGCGCTCTATTTCACGAGTAGCATAGGAATCATCAACAACAAGAATATACTTTCCAACATAAACATCGTCTTTTGTATGTTCAAAATGTCTGACTTGTGAAAAGCGGTTTATTATTTCGGGAATAAACAGTATATTTATGATATTATAGCTTTCATCAAATACAATACCCTGGATTGATTTAAGTTTATTAAGGTTTGGGGGAAGTGATTTATAAATAAGTGATGCATACTTAATAATCGAATCCACAACCATTCCTATTATTTTGTCCATTGACTCCAATATCATGACAAAAATTTTTTCACTTTTCTCTTGAGGCATCTCCTTTCCTATAATATCTCTAAGATTATAAAGTGGAATGAGTTTATTACGAAACTTTATTGCTTTGCTGTTTAAAAGATTCAGTTTTTGTGTTTCATTAATAATAAGAACTTCTTTTACAAAAGTTGATGGAACAAGAAATTTTTCGCTTGCGCATAAAATGAAAAAGCCTTCTATTCGTGCAAGAGAAAGTGGAAGGGTCAGTACAAATTCTGTTCCCTTATCTTTTTTGCTATTCAGCTCAATTTTTCCTTTTATTTTCTCAATATTATATCTTACAATATCAAGACCTACGCCCCTGCCTGAAAGCTCCTGTACTTTTTTTCTGGTAGAAAAACCAGAAGTAAATAAAAAATAATTAAGAGCTGCCTCATCCATAGAATTAATATTTTCTTTCTGTTCTGGATTTAATTCTATTGCCCTTTTTCTAATACTGTCATAATCCAGTCCTCTGCCATCGTCTTTGATACTTATGATTATATTGCCACTTTCAAGGAAGCAATCCATTTGAAGCTGCCCAATATAGTTTTTTCCTTTTTCCTTTCTAATTTCCGGCATTTCAATTCCATGATCAATGGAATTTCTTATCAGGTGAATGATAGGATCATTAAGTTTTTCCAATATAATTTTTTCAAGCATGATATCTGTACCGGTAAAACTGAAATCAATTTCTTTGTTCAGACATATTGCTGTTTCTTCCACCATTTTTTTCAGCGGGCCGATTATTAAATCAAGGGGCAGCATAGAGAGGCTTAAAATTTCTTCCTGTAAATCAAAGGTATCTCTTTCCAGCAATGCCAGATCCAGAGAAAAATTTTTTCTGAGCTGTTGTATGCTTTTCAAACATTTGTTTTCTTTTTTTGAATATGTCGGACTTTTTCCTCTTTTATTTATATCTGTGTATGGTTCTGTAGACATCAGTGCGTGGAATTCTAATTCAAGACTGTGAAGAACATCATTTTCTCTTTTAAGCTGAAACTGTTTGATAATCAGATTATTAAACATCTTGCTGATCTTATCTATCTTGCTTTTTTTTATGCGAATTGTTTCAGAATCAGAAATTAATCCTGAAATATCAACTTTTTCAGTTGATTCGGATGAGATTACTGAATTAGAAATCAACTTTTGCTGTTCCTTTTCTGTAATTTTTAAACCATCCAAAGAACAGGGTATTCCAGAACATACTTTTTCAAACACATTAAGCAAATTCTCAATAGGAAGCTCATCGTTTTTAAATTTTGTTATTTTGACTGCTCCAATTTGCAAATAGTCAGTTGTAATAAAAACAAGTCGGATCAGGTCCTTTGTTATACAGTATTTTCCTTCTTTAACTCTTTTAAATACATTTTCCAGTCCATGGACAATTTTTTCCATGTGATTGAATTTAAGCATCCGGGAAGAGCCTTTTATAGTATGAAGTGTTCGAAGGAGTCTTGCAAGTTCTTCCTCATCATTCGGATTCTTTTTGAGTTTTAGGATTCCCGAATCCAATCTTTGAATATTATCTTTTAATTCATAAAGATAATTTGCAATAAAGTTATCCTTGCTAATGGTCATCATTTAGCCCTTTTCACGCAAAAATTTACAAATGATTGTTTCAATATCAACAAAATATTGAATATTTTTTTTAATGGTAAACCTGCATCCCAGAACTCCCTCCTGATTCATTTTTTCTCTGAGACCGGTTGGTATTAACCTGATTTCTGATAATGGAATACGTTTTATCCCGGCTTTAACATTTATCTTCAATGCAAGATACTTTTGGGTAATATCTATTTTTTCTTTAAGAATATAATTCCTGTAAAGTGACTGATTGATTTTGGAAAACAAAGAAATACTGCAAATTAACCCAATATTAAAAGTGTTGTTAACTCCTGATCCAAAGGTATCTTTTAAAAAGGTGTTAAAGTCAAAGACTGGCAAAATTAATCCATTATATTTTGTCAGTGAATTAAAATACCTTGCATGGCTTTTATATTCTAAATCTTCTTCAAGGAAAATACTGTCAAAGAATTGATTTCTATTAATGATAAAATCCATTTCAATCCATTTGAGAATCAGAAATTCATGAAGGTATTTGTCATTATATTCAGAGGTCATTTTCCAGCCTCACTTTGATGTTAGGAAGATTTATGATAAAAATTTCATCATCATCTGAAGTGACAGAGCCAATAAAAAGCTCGTCATTTTCATTAGATGACTTTATCATATGTATTTTGCTTTCTGGTATTTTCAGAATTTCAGTAACAGCAGATACAAGAAAAGCTATCTGATCATTCTCAAAATTTGAAATAAGAAAAGTTGATGATTCCAACGTCTCTTTTTCAAATAAAGCATTTAAATCGAAAACAGTATGAGGTTCCCCATGACGATTAATAAAGCCTCTTATATAGGGCGGCACAAATGGTACAAAGTAAAGGGAGACATTTGTAACTATTTCTTTAATCTGATGAGCAAAAAAGGCATATTTTTTATTATTTACCTGAACGATCATGAATTTCAAAAGTTTTTCAGATTCACTGGATTTCTTAACAGGCTTATTCTTATTTGTTTCTATGTGTTTAAGAATTTCGTTGTTATCCATTTTTTACTTCACTTTCACTATTTTCAGCATATTCTTCAATAACATCATGAAGCATGTCTGCCATTTCTCTGAGTTTTTCTGAAGCCTCAGTTGTTGAACGAGTTGAGACAACGAAGTTATCAATACCTTCTGATATTTGTTTTAAGGTCAAAAGAATCTGTTCAAAAGCTGAAACCTGTTGATTTATGGATACAGCAATCTGATCTGCTGATTTAGCTGATATTTCTGAAGAACTAAGAATTTCTTCAAAAATTTTCTGAAGTTTCTCAGATAATTCCCATCCCTGATTGATTTTCTCTGTACCATCCTCTGATGTAATAATGAGTTTGTCTGAGGAATTCTGTATTTCACTGATTTTAGATTTGATTTCGCCGGTAGAACTAACTGTACTGTCTGCCAGTCTTCTAATTTCGGTGGCAACAATTTGGAAATTTTTCCCTGAGTCCCCAGCAGAAGATGCTTCTAACTCAGCATTAAAAGCGATAATTTTTGTCTGATCTGCGATGCCATTGATCATATTCACTATATCCCATATGCTTTCAATTCGATCTCCCAATGATTTTATTTCTGTAATTGTTTCCAGGTTCGAATCCTTTATTTCATTCATCTTTGAAAATGCTTCTTTGATGATTGAAAAACCATTATTGATAACATCCTTTGAAGTGTTTGCCGCATCTGTTACCTCATTAATTTTTTTAGCAATACTTTTAGCCAGCTGATCAGAGTCCTCCATTGTACAGACTATTTCCTTTACTGCTGCTGCCTGTTCGTTGGACGTGCTGGAAATCTCCTGTGAAGATGTCGAAAGATTCTGAACTGAGTCAATAAGAACAGCGGCTGTTTTTCCTGCACTCTCCATTGCTTTTCTTACAACAGTCTGATCAACGATGACCTCCATAACGCCTGGAATTTCAACATCATTGCTTTTCAAGGGTACTCCGCTGTAGGAAATATATATTTTTTTACCATTGGGATTAGCGTCAGTTTCTCCCTTTTCAATCTTTCCACTTCGAATAGTCTTTGCACAAGCGCAATCCGCTGTACGACAGTCAGAAGTTTTTAAATGATCGTAGCATTTATCTCCAATGATTTCTTCTGCTTTTTTGCCCATAATATCTGCACCGGCTTTGCTGATATAGCGAATATTAAAATTATTATCTATGATTATTGTGGGGTTAGGTAAATTATCAATATGTCCTGTCAGGGTTGAAACCAGATCGTTTATTTTGACAATAAGTTTATGCCATCCACCTGAAAATTTTTCTTCATCGCTGCGAGTGTCAAGATAGCCTTCTTGAACTGCTACTATCTGGCAGTCAAGTGTTTTCATAACATCACTTATTTTATCTTGCATTTCTCTTAATGAATCTGCAAGAAAACCTATTTCATCTTTTTGATTTATATCTATTTCATCGTTGAAATCACCCATAGACATAGATTTTGTAAAATCAGCACTTTTAATCAGAGGATCGGCAATCTGTTTTGCAATAAAAAATGCGAAAACTGCTGTAAGTAAGAGCAGAATAATACCTCCAAAAAATATTGAGGATCTAAGACAATTGATTGGTTTTCTGATTTCAGTTTCATCAATTTCAGCAATTAGAGCCCAACTGGTATCGCCCACATTAACCTTCGTAAAAGATGAAAGAACATCGTTTCCACGATAATCTTTGATTCTCATACTGGCAGTTTTGCCGGAAAACGCCTCGGTAACAGCAACAGTTTCAATACTTCCGCCAGATGGATTTGTCAAAGATGCTTTTACTGAATGAAGAATAGGATCTAAAAAAGAATCAGAGCGCATAAGTTTGTCATAGCCAATCAGATAAGTTTCACCGGTCGTCCCCATACCTTCACGCTGGTGCATAATTATATTGATTGCATCAAGTGACAGGTGAACAGCTACAATCAATTTTACTTCATTATTATTAACCAGAGGCTGAGCAACAAAAAGCGCGGGTTCGTTATTGGCAGGTGGATATAATTCTAAATCTGCCACTTGAAATTGTTTTGATTTTAATACTTCCCTGATCAGTTTACCAAGACTTGATTTAGAATACATACCATTAATTATGTCTGTTTTGTATTCTTCTCCCTGAGTTACTGAATAAAATATATTACCTTTGGGACAGATCAGATAAAGGTCTTTGTAACCTCTGCTCTTGATATATCCAGAAAAAAAATCAATCTCCTCATTTTTTTTATGGCTGGGAACAATGGCCTCTTCCAGTTCAATGCTGCTGATAATTGCCCAGTTAAGAAACTGATTTTTGATAGGAGCATAACTCATAATTTCCGGTTTTCCAGTTGTTCCAATTGCTATCTCATAACCAGATTTTTTGGCCAGTGCTTTATGAATATAAGTACCTGATTTTTCATCACCAATTTTACCAATCTTAACAACTCTGTCGCTTTGATAAGTGATAATATTGTCTCTTCTGCCAACAAGATATGTTTCACCTGTTTTTCCCATACCATGTCGCCTTTGAACAATCGTATTAATGCGATTCTTTGAAGCTTGAAGTGCTATTATAGCAACCATTTTACCTGAATTTTCAAAAACAGGAGCGCCAATAAAAGAAGCCATCTTCCCATTGATTGGTGTATAGGGTTTGAAATCCTCAAAAGCCGCCTTGCCTGACTCTTTTACTCTGCGCCAAAGACGTGCCAGTCCCTCGTTTTTATATGGACTTTCTATCAGTTTTGTCCCAAGATCACTTTTTTTTGCAACAGTAAACATAACACGCCCATTTGAGGTGGAAATAAGATAAAAATCATAAAAACCATATGTTTCTATTAAAGTTTTCATGTGATTGCTATATTTATTCCAGATACTCTTATATTCATCAGAGGAGATATCGTAAGGTTCAGAAAGACTATCTTTCTTTTTATCCTGATATGCTTTTAAATGCTGATACATTTCTAAAATTTCAACACTTTTTGCAAGAGTAATGATATCAACTTGCGCCTTTGAAAAGTATTCTTCTACCTGTGCTTTTTTTAATTCCTTTACAATCTGTAGTTTTTCTAAAGCTGATTTCATTAACGAATCTACCATTTCCACCAAAACGCTCATCTCTGTCTTACGTTCGGCAAAATATTTTTCTATTTCCTGTTTTTTTATGTCTCGCATAGATTCAAGTTGTCTAAACGATCTCTCGATTAAAGCATTACCTGACAGCCTGTTGCTCCACCAACCCAAAGAGATGATGGGAATAATGCCTACAAGCAAAAACAAAGCTATTAATTTAGTTTTCATTCTAATGTTTTTAAGATTGATCATTATGTACCTCCATTATTAGTTTATAGAGAAAAATATCCTTATACTCTCAAGGAACTGATTGTATATTATTTTTTTTTCATCTTCTTCAGACTGAAAGGAGTCTTTGATTTTCTTTGGTTCTATTATTCTTTCAGTCAGTATTTGACTTAAGTTCTTTGCAATATCAGGCTTTGATCTCAGAAAAGGTAAAATGTCTGCTTTAGTTATTTCATATAAAGTACTATTTGTAATAGCCATTACAGTTTCTTTAACTGGTTCTCCGGTCAAAAAAGAAATTTCACCTATAGAATCTCCTGCAATCCGGCTTCCAATATCTATATTTTTACCATTTTCAAGTTGTTTTTGTAAGACAATCACCCCTTCGGAAATTATAAAGAGTGATTCCCTTGATTCGCCTTCCTTTAGCAGTATTTCTTTTGAAAGGATGCAATGCTTATGCATTTGTTGACTCAGTGTGTATTTTGCTTTTGCATCAAATGGTTTTAATATATCCACCCCTTCTAGAATCTCAAGAGATTCTTTCTTTCTAAGTTCTTTCTTTTCCAAGTGCCTCTCACGATTCTTGATTGCAAAGTCAATACCAGCTCGATTAAGGTTGTTCCATATATTTTCCCACACAGCTCTTTCATGGGCATGTCTTTTTGAATGATCTTGTCCTGAAAAACCAACTGAATAGTTAGCTGACCATTCACTGACTCCTGCAAAATTTACAAATGGCTGCACTCCATCCCCTATTGATAATACAGCATCTCGAAGTAATTTTTCTACACTTGCCGGGGGGTGAACAGGATCAATATAAACAATAATTTTTTTCCAGTATGAGTTATCAGGATAATAACAATTTTCCACAATGGCATCTGATGCTGCACTATTGGGGATACTTAAGACTGTTTGTTCTGCTGTTTGAATTCTTGTAGTTCGCCATGTCATATCTATGACTTTTCCTTCGTTTCCGCTTACTCTTACCCAGTCACCAATTCGAAATGGTCTCTCTACACTCAATGCTATGCCTGAAAAAATATTTGATATGTTCATTTGAATTGCCAGCCCAATAATCATTGCTAGCATTCCTGATGTTGCCAGCAATCCTGTAAGTTCTTGATCAAATACAAAAGCAATTATTCCAAAACAAACCAGAAGGTAAATCAGAAATGATACCATTCGTCTGACAATCGTGGGTACAGCTCTTTCGGTTCGCTCTTCCAATGGAATCCAAATAAATTTTTCAATTGTCATGACAATGCACACTGCCGGAATAATCCACCATAAAAGATCAAATATCAGTATAATACTGTCCAGATAATATGGGCGCAATTTATTCATAAATAGACCCAAAAGAAATGTCTCTCCAGAAAGCAGCATTAGCCCCATTATAATAAAAAGAAAAAACCATGTTTGTTTTTGATATTTTTTTAGTACATTACGTTCTTTCCCAAAAATAATCGCTATAAACATAATAAAACTAATCAGCATAATATACCTTGCAAGATTAAATGACATCATTCTTCTCAATGTAATGCTGTCTTGACCAATCACGATATAAAGATTAAACCTGGAATATAAGAAGCCATCACCAATACTGTCTGTGTCTCCCATAGTTTTTTCTATTATAATATCCTGAAAAAAACGAATTTTTCTGACTCCCCATCCTTTGTTAGAGCTCAAAACATCTGTTTCATATATTTCGTTTAATTTAGATTTATCGATTTCAAGCTCATCAATGACATAAATCAAGTTGTCTGCTGTAATATTTCGGTTTCTAAAACTCACTCCCAGGCTGTGGAGACCAAAAGCATGTTGAACCTTATGAAAATCAACTTTGAACTTGCCCTTAAAATTATACAATTGATATTCGTGACTATTAGCTGTTTTTTTCTTTACCAGATTAAAAAAAACTCCTTTGCCAGACTTTTCTGTTTCAATATCAACAACAGCATTGAGAAATAATATGTCATCAACGTCAATCGCGTCTTTGCTAAAGCGGAACCATAGATATCCTTCTATATTACAGGTCAAAGCATCAAGGTCAAGATTACTGACCTTTCTGATATCCATTCCAGTATAGACGATCTGTTTTTTATGCATTTTTGTGCCGCCGACTGAGACTATATTTTCATCAGTTTCAGGGGTATCAACTTTTTTATTTATACTCCTATTTGTTTTGAGCTGGGTTAAAACAGAAATAATTTTTTTTTGTTTATATATGCCTATTGAAACAGGCTTTTGAGCATCACCATTATCATTAAAATAAGTAAGTCCTGTGGTTCCTTCCACAGCATTTTTCTGATTTGTAATACTTGCAAGGAAATCTCTGATTTTTTGCCTGTCATCCCTTAAGGTTTCTGGCTTACCCTGAATACCAGCCTGTTGTATTGCACTGACAATAAGCTTTGCAGAATCATAAGCAAAAGCAGCAGACCAGTCTGGCTCATCCCAGTATTGTGCTCTATACATATCTCTGAAACGTTGAGCTTCCTGATTTGCAGTATCAAAAATAAGAGGGGTCATAACATAAATACCATCTGTATAATAGCCAGGCTCATTTTTTTCTTTTGGGAATTCCTGAAAACCTTTTATAAAAATTTCCTCAGAAAACGAAGCAGGGCCAATAACAGGATTGTCAATACCTGCATCCTTTAATAATTTTACAATCTTAATACCTTCAGGGGCTTGTACCGATAGAACAATAACTCCTTTAGAATCATTTTTTCGCTTCAAGTTATTTACAATATCCTGTAATTTCCGATTCAGCCTTGCATGAGATACTTTAATTTCCCATGAATCTTTAACATCAATGCCAACAACTAAGGCAGTTTCTTCAAAGATACTGCTCAAAGTGCTATAAATTCCATCTTCATAGATGACATATGCCACATTATTTTGCATTACATTCTTGATATAATATGCCAAAAATTTCCCAGGTGTACTTATGTTATAAATGGTTCTGAAATACCAGTTGTTATTACGAGTAACATCTGGATGAACTGATCCCGGAGTAATTGCAGGTGTTTTATATATTTTATAAACTTCAGCAGCATTAATTGAACAGGAATTATGCCAATGACCAATTATAGAAAGAGCTTGATTTTGTGCAGCTATATTTAATGCACATTGCTTGGCAATTTTAGCATTATTATGATCATCATAAATATCTAAAACCAGTTTTTTTTCTCTTATACCTCCCTGATAATTAATTTCATCAAAATACAATTGAATCGCCTGAGTCATAATTTTCCCAGCCTTAGCACCCTCACCTGACATGGGACCAACAAAGGCTATATGCATGATTTCTTCTTTTATGGAAAAAAAAGTCTGATGCACGACAAATATGAAAATTATCAGGCAGGCGCTAATGATAAAGTATCTTTTTATGTACTTTTTTTTCATATTTATTTCTGGTATTTTTTTATAAAAATATGATGACGTGAACAGAACAGAACTGAAAAATATTAGAATCAATATGATGAACTCGTAAAAAGTCAAAAAATGAGATTTTTATCTGTGTAACAATTTGAAATTATTAATACCGATTCTTGTAAAATTGACTTTTTAGGAGACTATCAATATTTGTAGTAAAAAATTTTAAAGAAGATTAGCTTTTTCAATGAAATTTATAAAATTTGATGCAAATAAAATGCCAAAGTAGGATTATAGCAGATATTAAACACCTAAATCGGGGTAACTACCTGGTAAAAAAACAGCCGCACTTTGCTATTTAATTCGATGCTTAAAATAGACTTTTTACGAAATGTGTAAAACCACAAGACAGAGTCAGAATAATAGTGTTTTAATATACTGAATTCATTTTAAATTTTATATACCCTTATATTAATAAATATATAATAGACATTTTAAAAAATAATTGGTTATTATTTTCATGTATTGTATTCAAATTATTAAAATATTATCTATTCAAGAATTTGTTGAATCTGCTCTTATTTTCATGTATTGTATTCTAATTATAGTAATATCGTCATACATAATACAGGTTTCATTTATACTTCTTTAAATAATTCGATAAGGTTACCAAAAAAATGATGAATAATTAAAAAGTTGTATCCTCTCCATATTTCATGGTTGAAAGTAAAAATATCTAATTATTTAAGATCATTTGTCAGTATGCATATTTTTTTTGTTGTATGAATAATTAGATTGTTTTCTTGCGCCGAAGGCGCTAAAGCATGTAGCCTGTGGCTTTAGCCTCAGGTATATTCTCATCCTCTCCTAAAGCCCCGAAGGGGCGATGTGACGATGCAGCTCAATATAAAATGATAACTGAAAACCATGGATTATGTTGGATTCATGAAGCAAGGCATTATAAAAAATTAGATCCAATAATACCTCAAAATATAGAATCGTTGAATAAGTTTCAGTCTGAAAACTGTCGCCCCTTCGGGGCTTTAGGAGAGATGGTGTGAATATACCTGAGGCTAAAGCCACAGACTACATGCTTTAGCGCCTTCGGCGCAAGAAAACAATCTAATTATTCATACAACAAAAAATTATGCATACTGACAAATGATCTTATCTTAAATAATTAGTTATTTTTCCTTTCAACCATGAAATATGGAGAGGATACAAAAAGTATAGCATTATGAAACAAAAATTTAATCATTATAATGTAAATAATAATAATTACCCAACAAAATATTCAAAAGAGCATCTTGTATTTATTAACAGATTTGATGGAAGAAAAAGTCTGATTGTTGATCAAAATATGGTAAGTGGTTATGACATTTGGAATGCATATGAATGCAGCTGGTTAAATATGAAAGGTAAGCCTGAAGCACGTATTTTGCAGATTATTTATTCAAGC
>Ga0272440_1002465_pt1 | contig 14398 bp, 6 predicted proteins | sample SSMMMBAug17_FD_192440 | JGI IMG/M metagenome (GOLD analysis project Ga0272440, IMG submission 192440) | Marine sediment archaeal communities from Little Sippewissett salt marsh, Falmouth, MA, United States - SSM-MMB-Aug17 | ecosystem: Environmental > Aquatic > Marine > Wetlands > Sediment ...
TTAAGTGTTAATGATGAAGGAGATTTTTTATTGATATACTTAGATGGAGATGCTCAAAATATAAAAAAACAAGTTGCAAATATGTTAAAAAAATGGAAAGAAATGGGGCTAAACAAAGTTTCGTGGTTGGGAAACCTGGGGAAACCGAGGGGTTCTGATTAAAATCAAAGATCAATACAACTTTAACACAAAAAGTGGCCCTGAAAAATCATAATGTTAGTGGTTGCAAAATTAGTGTGGAAATGTCTGGTTTTAATTAAAAGTAACAAGTGATTTAAGGAAGTAAAGATGTTTTTACTTCTCTTCTGTATGATCTAAAATACAAATAATCATAGTATGTTATTTTACCAATATTTGAATAGGATACTAAATAAAAAAAATTATTAAATGCCCCCTTTTTTGAAATGCGCCCGGGCGAACCTTATGTTCGCCCTATTAACAACAATCGTTTGCGAACCTATGTCCGAAGGCGAACGATTTATATTTATTCTCGACCATAGGTTTGATTCCGGTTTTTGCTTCCCCCATCCATTGGATACGCCCATACAGGATATGCAGGGTGGTTCAATAAGGGACACAAACGTCATAGTCAGCTTTTTCAAAACAGGTACAAAAATCATTTTTATGCCAAGAAGATCTATATATATTTTAAGGAATTGGTAAGATACGTATCAATGTCTTGAGCGTTAGCGAGTGCTAAGAAAAAACTTCATGATTTGTTGGGATAACAATTCATAGATGTCCCAATTATACATTGAAGTAAATGGAATAGAAAAGCATAAAATCATAGTCGTCTCCAATTCTTCCTGTGGTTTTACATTTGATACTCACCCATTAACATAATTAGCTTACTAACAATTAGTCAAAATTAAAGTATTGTAAAAAATTATTACAATTTTCATTAATATTACTTTTTATATCATCTAATATATCATTTTCAGAATGTCCTAAGCTAAAAATATCATTATATAAATCAATCAATTTAGAAGGAACGCCGTATTTGTTGGGTTGATATTGTCGAATAATTCCCAAGGCAATGTATTTATCTTTACAAACAAGTTCATTTCTAATATTTTTGAAATCATTGTAATTCATTTTTTTAGGTGTATATTTTTTCGGAGATTTAATTGTTCCTATGGTTTCATTTAGGGATATTGGGTCTATTGAATATTCATTAAAAATTGTATTGTATAAAACACCTCCAGATAATTTTATTGTTCTTAAGTCTAAGTCTGATCCTACCAATTCTGTATCTCTTAAAAATGTACCCCGAAAGTCTGCAGCACTTAAATTTGAATCAATAATATTAGAACCTTCTAAATCTGCTCCTTGAATTTGGGCATTTTTTAATTCAGCATGATTGAATGTTGTAAATTTTAAAATACTACCATCCATAACTGAACGGTTTAGTATTGTTTTGTTAAACTCAGCATGACTAAAATTGGAGCCAGATAGTTTGGCATTATTCAAATTAGCCTCATTAAAATTTGTATAATCAAGATAAGCATTTCTAATATTAGCTTGCTCTAAACTCGCACCTCTAAAGCTAGCTTTTGATGCTACAACTCCATCAAGAAAACATTTATCTAGTTTAGCATATTCAAATAAGGTATTTCTTAAATCAGCATTAAACAATTTTGATCCAGATAAATCAGCAAATCTAAGATCTCTGTTTTGAAGATTTAATCCTTTTGGTGTAGATAGGTTACTTTTTTGTTTAAAATACCATAGAAGAACATCATCATCTGAAGGGCCTTCTTTTCCAAGTATTTCACCCTCTACTACTATTCTAGGGTATATAAACTGAAAGATTTCAAACTTATAAAATATATTTAACCATAAAAATAAAATCAGTAAAAAATTGAAAAAAGACATACATAACATTGTATTAAAGAAAAACGATTGCCAACCAGGGTTTGCCCATTTAAATATATTTTTTACTCTTTCTAAATTTTGAATTATGAAAAAAAAGATTTTTCCATATTGTTCTATTTTTTGACCATGTTTTATTTGCTCAGAACTAATTTTTATTTTATTTTGACTAATTGTCTGATTCCAATAGCTTTTTAAGCAAAAAAAATTAAAGATAAAAATAATAAAATGCCAAAGTGTCATCCAAAAACTATGATATTTTGAAAATGTCAATTGGGTTAGTAACAAAATACTTGAAGGAACTATATAAGTAAAAATGTAAATGAATAAATAAATTGATTGTAACCAAAATGGACGTTTATTATTATGATATTCATTATCGGATGGTGTATGTAGAGACAAAAAATGCCTTGCCTCTACGAACTCGTTTTCAGTCATTGTGTGTACACTCTTTGTTTTTATATTACAGGGCAAATAAATCAGGTTATTAGTAGGGTTACTATTCAATTCTTCTAATTTATTCTTGATTAGTAGATATTGATTAAATAAGAGGTGTAAATGCATTGCAACTAAGAATAATGGTGCAACTATATAAAACCCAAATAAAGATATATCAATTCCTAAGTTTGGAAATTTAACAACTTTGCTGTTTGGTATTAGCAATTGCACACTGTCTGTTGAAGTAACAATGACAAGCATGTAAACTTCAAAAGATAAAAGAACTGCAATAGTTGCATAAGTTAACAGCAAATTACTTTTATGATTTGATGAAAAATCATCAAATTGTGTAAGTGTTGAGCTCATTTGATTTTTACTTGGTCCCTAAATATAGCTGATCTTGTATGTTCAGATTTATATCATTTACTTTTACATTATATCCATTACTTTCAACATTTGAAATCCTTGCGTGAGCAATAATATCAGCATCAGCTCCAAATATTTCACTTATATTTCTTTTTTTGTAAACTATAACTGGCCAGTCTTGTAGCCAGTCTTGTATATTGTTTTGATGAGGCTTTGTAAATAACATATTACTTTCGTAGGAATCAACTTTTGAATTGATTATTTTAAATTTTTCACAGTAGTGTTTATGTAACTCTTTTACCATTGAAGAAAAATCAATATTATCATCGGATTCTCGATATAAATCTTTGAAATATTTTTCAGAGACTGCAGTAGTAGAAAAAATCGCAAGAATTTCAATTCCATCATTTGATTCATCTATATAAAGAGATATATTTGCATCACCAATTATCTTTGAATGACAATCGATCATATTAAATCTATCCTTTTTTTTTGCATGTTCAATAAATAATTTTTTAAAATAGTTAGGATTATTTTTTTTATCCGAATTATCAAAAAAAGAACGAACAGTTTCAATCAATCCAGATTTTTTAAAATAATTTAATTGGCTAACATCCTGTACAACAACAGCAATACGTTGGTCCTTTTGTTCTTGAACAGGGATTTTTCTGTCTATTTGAATTTTTTTCTCACAATAATTACCATTATTACCTATAGCTCTGAGTATTACATCATTCAGTCCTTTATTTAAAGTTAATTTATGATCAAATTTTATAATTTTATTGTTTTTTTTACTATCAAGAGTAATATTATTAATTGATACTTTTTTAATGTAAGTTGGACATGCGACAGTTCCTTTCATATTGATATCTTTCTTATATGAAACATTATAGTCATTAAATCCAGGCAGTTCTATTTCTATACTTGTATCACCTTTAGTAGCAATAGGACTTGTAAAAGAATCACTAACAGTAGCATGTTGAACATTTTCTGCAAAAACATTTAAAGATAATAGCTTTTCTAAGTTTTTGTGAATAATTAATGTATTTGTATTGTTAAGTATATCAGTGGCAAACACCTTAATACAATTATTTTCAAATACAGCTGGAACGTTGAAGTTATCTCGTTTTTTTTGTTTTATTGAAACATTCTTTCTATTAACAGTTAAAGACATTAGCTCTGATTCATCAACCAATTCACCTGATAAATTACCATAAATATCAATTCCTTTAATCAAGATTAAAGGTCCTGCATTATCAACATTGATAACAATTTTTTTTTTCGAAATTGTATTCATCAAATTTTTAGCTTTAATCTCAACCTCTTGTCTTCCTTTGCTTAGATTCAAAGTTTTCTTAAACGTCACTTTCTTTGCTGTTGGTTCAAAGTAATATTTTTCATTATTAAACCATATTTCTGAAACATAGTTCTCATCATTAGCTGTTCCTTCTAACTCTAGAGATAGTTCTTTTGTCCAGATTTCACCTTCTTCAATAATTTGTTTTTGAGACTTTGAATAATCTAAAACAATTTTTGGCGAAGATATTTGTTGATTCTTTTGACTCAACTCAAATTTTCTTATCTTATCAAGATAAAAATACGCTTTTGCAGAAGGCTCTTGTTGTATTGATAATTGTAATTCTTCTTTTGATGCCTCATATTTTTTCATATGAAAATATATAAGCCCTTTTTCCCTATGTGGGAAATAAGCTATAAATCTAACTCCATAAGTTCTTGCCATGTTTTCATCTTCGGACCTTTGATTAATTGCTTCATTTATATCTAGCAAAGCTTCTTCATAAAACCCACCTTCCATACAAGATAGACTGCGTTCATAATAATTATACCATCTACTTTTAAAAACACCTTTGGTTACACAATATTTAGTATTATTTTTGATCCTTACTCTATGAGATGACTGACAGCCGACAACAAAGATAAAAATTACAAATATAATACTTGTACAATAATAATTTTTCATTTTTTTTCCTATTTATTTATTTAATAAAATAAATTTCTAAATATTTTTCTGTTTTTTTAACACTTAAATATAAAAGAAATAAGTACATGCGCATTGCGCATAAATAACTTGAACAAATACGTTTAAATGTGAACCAAACTTTTTAAAACGCAATATTATGTGCGCTTGATATTTTGTCTAATTATATCAAGAAATAATTGATGTTTAACAGAAATCAGCGTTGCATATAAAAGTGCGTTTAAAAAAGTTTGGTTCACAAATCTTTGAAATAAGCTAATCGTAAAAAAACAAACATATTGTTCAAGTTATTTATACAGGTACTACATAATAAAATATGATTTATCAAAATCAAAATAATTATACCAAACTTTTTTAAACAATAAAAATGAAATTTTTTAAAATTTATACTTGTTATTTTATCTAATATATAATAATATGTCTACAAAATTTTGTTGGATTCTTTAAAATCAACATGTTCATGTTTATGTTTATGTTTAATGTTTCGGAAAAACAAAAATTATATAGATAAACCCTAATAATTATAAATGATTTATTAAAAGTTAGGTTAGGCGTTACTTTTAATAAGATAAATCTTATTTTTGTTGAAATTTGTAATCTATATTAGGTTTATTTCAAAAATATTTGTAATCAGTTTCTAAAATAGGAAGATTTTTGGCGATATAATATTCATTTTTTTTATCGTTGGACGCACCAATCCATCTGAATTTATGAAATTTTAAATTTGTGTTTGATTACTGATTCGTCTGCCAAAGGTTCTTTGAAAAGATGCTTTTACATGAGAAAGTTTAATTGGGGTACAGGATTTTACAAAACTCATAGGTCTTTTACACGTTTTGCAGATAAGAGGGTCTCCACCTTGATACTGTTTTTGTCTTTGTTGCCAATTTGGGCTTCTATTAATACCTTTTAAAATGCCAAGTAAATTGTTCGTTAATTTTTTATATTTTGATTTCACTCTGCTTGCTATTATTCCAGAATGTCTGATAACGTTAAAGTAGTGTGGTGGTATATATTTAATTAACTTTTCTATAAAATCAAATGAGTGTAACCAAAATGGCCGGAATTTAAATTACCACTCACCATTTTTTGAACCAGAATTACACTGAAGAAGATGAATAAGATCAAATAAACACTTGTCTTTTAATCATCTTATTCATCTTCTTCTGTGTAATCCTGGCTCAAAAAAATGATGAGCAAATTGTATTCACCGGCAATTTTGGTTACACTCAAATCAAATGATTTAAGAGTATAAAGTGTTTTTGCACCATTGGCATAATAATCTTTATATTCAAAAGTAATATAACCACCGGTGTAATCCTTTATTATAACTTCTGAAATAGGAGGACGTCGTGCATTCCTGCCAATATAACCAACGGTTGCTTTAAGGTCTTTCCTTTCTTCAGATACATTGACATAAAAGCCTTTACTATATTCATTCTTTAAATCATCAAAAAAGGCTTTTAATACATTTGGATCTGAATTAATATTTTTGGTAATTCGTTTTTCAGATGTTCAATAAGAAGAGCTTGATAACGCTTATGGAGCATTTTATAAGGAAAAAATGAATGTGGCACCCATTTGGGATTATCAACGACTTCTTTAATCTTATAAATTTTGCCATTGCCTTTTTTTCTTTTGATATATCACGTATAACGTTTTTGTTTTTGGTTAAGTTTTAGTCCGCCTGCGCTAATAATGCAATGAATGTGAATATGGCGTTTTAGATCGCTACCAAAAGTATGCATCACAGCTGTGACAGCTGGTAAAAAACCTTGTTCTTTACAAAATGAAATGAAAGTCTCTGTAGCTGCAGAAAAAACAGCATCCAGTAAATCTTTTTTTTCAAACAGCAGGGTGCGGAATTCAGAAGGAACAGTGAACGTAATGTGATAATAAGGGCAGTTTGGAAAGAGTCTGTTCATATCAGAAACCAACTTGTCTATTTGGACTTTAGCACAAACAGAACAAAATCTGCTTTTGCAAGACTTAGGGATATGGCAAATTTGTTCAGGATGAACAGGGCAGGCAAAAGTCATATAACCAAGACCATCAGGTTCACGGCAGTTTAAAATTTTCCAGACATTATAAGCTATATACCAAGTAACTACTGTTTTTGAGTTTTCACAAATGAAGGCCAATGATCTTTAAAAAATTTGTTTTAGACTGAATTTTTTTGAATGAATAGCTTCCATAATCTAAACTGTACTCCATAAGTCAAAATAAAAAAAAATTAACGTAAAAGGGTAAAAGGATTAATAATGTCGCTAACGAAGATATTAAGTCGTTAATAATAAAGAAAAAAATATATTTGCAAGGGTTATATTTTTGAGGACTTAGTTAAAAAATACACTATTCTTGCCCGAAGGGCATTATGTTCTCAGGGAATATAGCGACTGTATCAATATGTATGCAATAAATAATGTTTCAGCAATGCAAGTATGAAGCCAACCAAATATTGCGGTCATAGATATAATATATAATATTCAACAAATATTAATGAAAATTTAAAAAAATAAACGGATATACTATATGAATACAGAAAATTCACTTTATAACTATAAGATAATATTTTTTCTAATTATATTTTGTATGTTTATTACAGTTAATATTTCAGCTAAGATTGGCCCTGTAACACTATTGGAAATACCCTCATCTTTTAATCCAGTTGGTTCAGGTGCTAGGGCACTAGGCTTTGGAGGTGCTTTTATTGCAATAGCTGATGATGCTACAGCTGCATCGTGGAATCCAGGTGGTTTAAGCTGTTTAGTTTTACCAGAATTTTCAATAGTTACGGGAGTTACTTATAGAAAAGAAAGTAATCGATTTAATTCTTATCCTGAAGCTTCAGATAGTCATCGTATATCAGAAGAAGAAATCAATTATTTAAGTTTTGTTTATCCTTTTGCCATTAATAATTATAATATGGTTATAGCCATTACGTATCAGAGATTATATGAATTATATAGAAATTGGGATTACTCATATACTACTCAAACAGATTCTTTTTCATTTTTAACTAATCAAGTTTATGTTCAGAGTGGAAGTTTATCAGCCTTTGGAGTATCATACTGCCTTGAATTAAATCCTAATTTTTCACTTGGAATAACATTTAATTTTTGGAAAAATGGATTAACAGATAATAATTGGAAGCAAAAATATGATATCAAAATATCAGGGGCTCAAAATGAAGCACCGATTTATGGATATTTGAATAAAACAGAGGAATATGAATTTGATGGTTTTAATATGAATATTGGAACAATGTGGTATATTAATAAAAAATTATCTTTTGGAACTGTACTTAAAACTAAAGTTAATGCAGATATTGACCATAGAATCAATGAACGATGGGAAGAAATATCCCCTGACTTTCCTGAAACAAATCAATTTGGGTCAAGAGACGAATCGCGAGCAGAGTACTTAACGTTGCCAATGTCTTATGGGATTGGAGTTGCTTATAAGTTTTCAGATGACCTTATTTTATCAGGGGATATTTATCGTACGTGTTGGAGTGATTTTGTTTTAAAACTAAAAAACAAATCTGGATATGAAATAAACCCAATTAGTGGAAAACCATCACAAACATCTGAAATGGATTCGACAACACAGATTAGAATTGGTGGTGAGTATATTTTAGCTAAAAAACCAAATAAAAGTGCAACATTAATAAGAGCAGGAATTTTTTTCGATCCTGCTCCAACAGTAAAAGGTCATGATAACTTTTATGGGTGTGCATTGGGCTTAGGTTATACTAACATTAATATACTTACGATTGATTGCACATTGCAGTATCGAACTGGAAATGGTATCGGTGAATCTTATTTAGAGCATATGAATTTTTCTCAAGATGTCAGGGAATATAAATTATATTTTTCAAGTATATTGTATTTATAATTTATAATATAATTTAAAAAGATTATGAAATATCAATACGTGCTTAATTATTTTTTGTTTAGCTACCACATGCTTTTAACAAATAGAGTGTATTTAAAAAATCAAATTCGCACTATCATTCAGCAAAAATTCAAGATAATTTTAAATTATGGGAGGTATATATGTATTCATTAAATCTAAAAGCAGTAAAGAAATATACAATCATCATATTCTGTTTTGTTAATTTCTTAAATACATGTGTATGCATGTCAGAAGAAACAGAAATATATGAATTTGAAAGAATGTGGCCAACTTTAAGACAGCCTTGGTATTCATGGATGGTAAATGATTTAGAAACAGATAACAAAGGTTATATATTTTTTCCTGATTCTCTAAAATGTGTTATTCATAAATATACATTGAATGGTCAATTTGTAACTAAATTTGTAACAAAGAATATCGATCCACAAGTAGATTTATATGTAATAGGTGGAATTGCAATATGTCCGAAAGGAAACATCTACATCATTAATATTATAAATGATTCAATAGATATATATTCATTTGATGGTCAACTGATAGGTGAACTTGATAAAATGGTTTATGATTATCATGCACCAGTTGATATTGCTATTGATATAAATAGCTCTATTTTCATAGCAGAAAATAAACAAATAACTAAGTATACTGAAGATGGTGAAATGATTTCGAGATGGGGAGATAATATTATTGATTCAATAAGCTTTATCACAGTCGACACAAAAGGGTTTGTATACGTGACAGATAATGCAAAGCATTGTTTTTATAAATTTGATTCTAGAGGAAATTTGATAAATAAATGGGGTGAGCAAGGTTCTGAAAACTCTAAATTTAATAATCCTAGAGGTATAGCTTTAGATAGTAGTGGAAATATTTTTGTTGTTGATGCCAAAAATTTTCGAATCCAGAAATTTGATAATAAAGGTAAGTTCCTGAAATCGTGGGGAAGCAAAGGTAACTACACTGGACAATTTAATGATCCTTCGGGAATTTCAATCGATATTGATGGATATGTTTATGTATCAGATATGGGGTATCATAGAATCCAAAAATTCTCTAACAATGGCGATTTTATTGATATTTGGACTAGTATTGGATTAGAAAATGGCTTTTTCAACGAACCTGATGATATTGCAATTGATAGTGAAAATAACGTATACATTGCAGATGCAAAAAATCACAGGATACAAAAATTTAATAAAGATGGACATTTTTTGCAAAAATGGGGGAAACAAGGCTCAGGTGCAGGACAGTTTGATTTATTTCTTACAGGAAAAATAAATGAAGATGATACTAGTATGGGATTAGCTATTGATATTAATGATATAATTTATGTAACAGACTCTGGAAATCATAGAATTCAGAAATTTGACACAGATGGAAACTATATAGGAGGCTGGGGAAAAAAAGGTTCTGGTGATGGTGATTTTTCTATACATGTTGATATTATTCTTGATAGTAATAATTATGTTTATGTTTCTGATATAGGCAATAATTGCATTCAAAAATTCAGTTCTGATGGACAATTTATTCGTAAAATTTCGGGATCAAATGGATTATATACTATTGCAAATCCAACGGGTTTAGCAGTAGACAAAAACGATTACCTATATGTAATTAATATAGGAACTTTTCAAATATTAAAATTCGATTCACAAGGAGCTTTCAATACTATTTGGAAAGAGTATTATACAGAAGGAACAAATGCAGAGATAAGATATCCACAAAGTATTATAGTAGACGCTAACGACTATGTTTATGTTACAGAAGGTTTACCCATGCATTTTGTTAGGTCACAAGTAAATAAATATAATAACCAAGGGGAAATAATATCATCTTTTGGATCATTTGGATCAAATGCAGGGCAATTTTATTTTACAGGAGATATTGCGATAGATGAAAATAACAATATTTATGTAACAGATCGTTATAATCATCGAGTTCAAGTATTTCATAGAAAATTAACAACAATGAATACGAAAGCAATAATCGTTGCTGGAAACTTAGGAAAAGGTGATCCAATTTGGGATAAGACACAGGTGGCGGCTAACTTTGCATATCGAGCGCTAAACTATAAAGGACTTTTAAAAAGCCAAATATGTTATTTAAGTTCTGAAACAAATATTGATTTAGATGGAAATACACTATTTGATGATATTTATGAGGCGACAAAAGAAAATATGAAAGATAATATTCTGACCTGGGCAAATGGTGCTGACAATCTAATTGTATATCTTGTTGATCATGGCGATGATGGCGTTTTTATGTTGGGAGATAGCGAATCTTTACCACTAAGTGCAAATCAACTTGATCAATGGTTAGATACTGTAGAAAGCTCAATTGATGGTCGTATAATAGTTATCTATGATGCATGCAAATCCGGTAGTTTTCATAAATGGCTTAACCCTGTTTCTTCGAATGATAAAAGGATAGTTGTTACAAGTGCTCAAGAAAGTGCTCATTTTAAAGGACCGATTTCTTTCTCTAACTTTTTTTGGAGTCATATATTTAATAATTATAGCTTATACAATTCTTTTGATTATGCAATGACTGCATGCCTTGAAGATCAAAAAGCTCAAATTGATGCAAATGGAAACGGATATGGCAATGAAAATGAAGACTTCCTTTTGTCAAAAAATATATATATCGGCAATCAATCGTCTATCCAGAATGATATCCCAGTTATACAAAGTGCTTCACCAGAGCAAACAATTTATAGCAGTAATTCTGCGAAAATCTTCGCAGAATTAGCAACAACAGGACCAAATCAAGTTTGGGCAGAAATTATTCCCCCTCATTTCGATCTATCAGAATTGAAAAATAAATCTATATTAAGATTACCAACATGTGTTTTAATCAATACTAGTAATTCAAGATATGAAAATATTTATGAAAACTTCAATATGGATGGTACTTACTTAGTTAAAATATACGCAAAAGATAGTTATGGAAACCTTTCTCTCCCAAAAATTACAAAAGTTACTGTAAATAACCCTAAAAGAAGAAAATCTATTATCATTGCAGGTGAAGTTAAAGATGATGATTGGTTTTCAATTGAAAAAAGTCTAAGGCTGTCTTATGAAGCAATGTTGTCTCAAGGATATACTGATGAAGACATCTATATATTAAGCCCTAAAAATTTTTCTACTGGAGAAAATGTAACAACAACAATAGAAAATGTAAACTATGCCCTATCAGAATGGGTATTGAGTAATACTATCGATGTTGTTATATATTTAATCGGTTATGGAGAAAGAGAACATTTTATATTAAATCCAGATGAAAAATTGTCAGCTCAAGAACTCTCAGGTTTACTTAATAAAACACAACAACATGTTAATGGAATAATATCTGTGATATATGATGCTGATTTCTCAGAAACGTTTCTTCCTTTCATTTCTTCAGGAAATATGGATAGAATATTGGTGTGTGGAACAGGGAATAAATGCTCTCTTTCAAATGGTGATATATGTTTTTCAACAATTTTTTGGAGAAACATACTGAATGGTAAAAGTATATATAATTCATTTATAAATGTAAAAGAGATATATCAATTGGAGGATGAAACATATGAACCTCAATTAGATGATAATGGTAATGGTAAGGGCAATGAAACTGAATCTAATAACGAACTTCCTATTGACGGTCATATTGCTAAAAACTATTGGATTGGACTAGGTATTATCACATCTGGCATTGATTCAGATTTACCAATTGATAGTTATGAACCAAATAACTTACCCTATCAGGCAAATATTATCAATATTAATGAAGAAAGTGCTCAAGCTCATAACTTTCATTATCAAAACGATACAGACTGGATTGTATTTTATGGAATTAATCAAAAAACATATGTTATCGATATAACGAATGTAAAGAAATGCAACGTAATGTTTGATTTATTTGACAAAGAATTAAATAAGTTAAAAGAGGTCCCAATTAATAATACCGGTTATGAGGAAGATGAGTTTCTAATTTGGGAAAGTAAAAAAGATAGTCTTTATTACGTTAATATTCAAAACGTTAATAAAAACAACTTTGGTGAAGAAACGGGCTATGAAATTAGGATAAAAACAACCGATGCCCCTGCCCCAGGAAATATTTTCGGAAAAGTTTATAATGTTATAACAAAAGAACCTGTTCCAAACGCTCGAATAAAAACAAGTACAAAAAGATCTGCTTTATCTGATAAATCTTCAAATTATAGAATTCTATTTCATGAGATAGGTTCTTTTGCGATCTATAGTGAAGCAGATGGCTTTCACTTATACACTGACACGGTAGAAGTCCAACAATCTACAACAACGACAAAAAATATCCCTATGACTCCTTTAGGAAGTGAAGGAATGTACAATTTATCAATTAATATTAGTGGTGGGTGTGGATCAGTCATTGCAAATGGTATGGAATCTAATAATAATAGTGTTTACACATTTCAAGAAAATAGCATTGTAGAAATGAGCTATAAATTGTCTCGTAATAACTGTACTTTTATAAACTGGTCAGGTGATTGCACTGGGACAACTGAATGTCAGGTTATAATGGATAAATCTAGAGCTGTCTATGCAAATTTCATAGTTGAAGAAGATACAGGGAAAAACACTGACGATAGTGGTGACGATAGTGGTGACGATGACGATAGTTGTTGTTGTTTTATATCAACTGTGTTAGCTTTAAAACCAATACTTTTAGTACAATAGCATTAATGAAAATATTAAGAAAAAAATATTTCATTTGTATTTCCTTGATATTATTAAATATATGCATTTCAAATTTCAAGTTGTTTTCAATTGTGCGTGCGAAGTTTCAAATGATCATCAGACACCCAACCGGCTATATACACAAAACACTAAACTCTACTACACCAGTAATTAAAGCATAGTGGGGACGCATAAATTAATTTTAACAAATAATTCCTTTAGCTTATAATTTTGTAATCTCAAATTTTATTGTAAAATAATACTACATAACTACCATCAAGAAAATCAAATTAAAAGTAATGTAGTTCTTTTTACTACATTCAATTATTTCGCATTGTACTTTTTATCATAGTGATTAATACAATAATAACAATTTATACTATCTACCTTATTGAAGTGTAACAAAATTTTAAATATTATTAATCGCTTTCTAAAAATGTTACAATTGCTAAGTAGATACTATATATTGTATTATTGTAAATATTTTATCAATATATTGATCTCTACTTTAATAATTTTATTTATGCGTAGCCTCCATAGCCTAAATCGCAGTTTTTTTAATAAACAAGCAATCAAGCGGGCTTACGCCGCTTGTTTTCAATATTGGGAAAAAATAGGAAAAAATAGGGACGTAAGTAAAAAGTTTGATATTTGATTGAAAAATGCCAGGAAAAGCAAGAATAGACGCACCCGGAGCATTGCATCATATCATCGTTCGGGGAATAGAGCGTAGAAAGATTTTTAGGTCCGATAATGATCGGGAAAATTTTTTACAACGACTTTCAGAATTAATACCTGAAACACGCGCAAACTGCTTCGCATGGACTCTCATCCCTGGCCCCAGGTGATCACATAGCCGTCAGGCTCAACTTTCGCGCCCCCTCTTTCGTTTGCCTTCATTACGCATTCCCAGACAACGCCTGGAGAAGTCGGCAAAGCATTGGAATGTAAATATCATCATCCGCTATTGTGAACTCATAGCATGTATGATCCGCATCGCATCAATCAAATCCACTCTATCATTTTCATTCATGTCCAAAAGCTCCGTTCCTTGCGGCTGCCAGATTTCACAAAGCACTTGCAAGGTTTGAATCAAGTTGGTCAGGTT
>Ga0272440_1002466_pt1 | contig 14397 bp, 1 predicted proteins | sample SSMMMBAug17_FD_192440 | JGI IMG/M metagenome (GOLD analysis project Ga0272440, IMG submission 192440) | Marine sediment archaeal communities from Little Sippewissett salt marsh, Falmouth, MA, United States - SSM-MMB-Aug17 | ecosystem: Environmental > Aquatic > Marine > Wetlands > Sediment ...
TCCAGATTTCCATTTTAAATAACCCTGACAGCCAAAATGACAAAACTTTTGTGCTAAACTTAGATACAGCTGATGATATATTTTTAAATGATGGTGCACAATGCATCATTACAATTTCATCCCAACACCCACCTAATAATAACCAAAACAATGTATTTGAACTTGCTCCAATTCCTGACCAAACAACAATCGAAGATACGGGTATTTATTCAATACCTTTAACACTAACAACCATCGAAACCACATGGTGTCATCTTGATTTATATTTTGTATCCTCTGAACCCTCTCTGATTTCTCCAGAAAACATATCATACACATGTATGTCCGATACATTCTATATTTCCTTGTCCCCAACAACAGATATGAATGGTGTTGCTGAAATTACCATTACTGCTATGGATCCAGAAAATTATACATCATCAATTTCATTTGAAATAACTGTCTTGCCAGTCAATGATCAACCCAATAATGCCCCGCCAGTTGCCAATGGCAGCAATAATGTCTTTGATGAAGATAAACACATCTACATCAAGCTTTTTGCCACAGATGCAGATAATGACAATCTGACGTATCATATCGTAACCCATCCCATACACGGAACAATCACTCTTTCAGACGATACAGTCCTGTACATCCCAAATCCTGATTACAACGGTCCAGATAGCTTTACTTATAACGTCAATGATGGCATTAGCGATTCCAACACAGCCACAATTATGTTAACGGTCTATCCCGTTTATGACATCCCGAAAGCAAACCTGCAATTTGTCAACACTACTGAAAATATGCCTGTAAACATTACCCTGACAGGTTATAGCCCGGACAATAAACCTTATACGTTTCAAATAAAAAAACAGCCGACTTATGGCATATTATCTCAATCAACACCCTATTTGACATACACACCAGATCATCATTTTTTTGGTACAGATGAATTTACATTTATTACCAATGACGGTATTTCTGATTCAATTCCTGCAACAGTTTCAATTACTGTAAACCATAGCAGCAAATATGTGCTATCACTTTTGGGAAGTGGATATGGTAAAGTCTTAATCGATTCAACAACAGTGCTGCTTCCCTGGGATAATCAATTTCAAGCGGATCAGGAGATATGTTTTGAAGCAATCCCTGACTCAGATTGGCGATTTGTAAAATGGCAGGGTGATCTACAAAGTAATGAAAATCCAGCTTGTGTCATATTGGATCAAAACAAGACAATCACTGTCAATATGGAAATCAAAACCTTTTTACTCAGCATCCAGGGCAGAGAATCAATAATTATCAATAATGAACAACACTGTCTGCCATTCAGCAAAGTTTTTGAAATCCATACGCCCATAACCCTTGAAAGCGATTCTGAGCAATTCAACTGCTGGGAAGGAAATTCACACATCTGCGAAAATTTTTATACTTTTATGATCAATTCAGATATGGCTATAACGGCCAGTTTTTATCCTGTTCCAGATTGGCAGACAGTAGTCCATACAGAACGGCTGATGGACAATTCAGATGTTATTCAGGAAAGTTCTGTGATCATGGGTACAGCATCACAAGCGTATTCAAAAATAGCATCCGAACTTCCAGACAATTATTCATGTCATATCGCACTAAACAACCAGTCATTAGATGTCATGAAAAAAGATATCCAACAAAACAATCGCAATGAATATCAATGGATCATTTCCGTTGATCCCCATGGTGATATTGAAAGTCCTTTTATTAATACAACAGCAACGATCTCATGGAATCCGATGACCTTTTCAACGAAAGGTCAATATATATTGAGAAGTATGATGGGTGAAGTGTTGATATCCAATATGCGGCAAACGACTGAATATCAGGTAACAGGCAATTCATACATATCCTATACAATCCTGTGGCAAAAAAATAAGACCTTTGATTTTCATTTAAAGCAAGGATGGAATCTTATTTCTCTGCCATTGATAACATCAAATAATGATCTGAAATATTTATTTCCAGATTATCTAGCTGCTTTTGAATACAACAATGGTGGCTATAAATCTGTCACCAGTATTATACCCGGTAGAGGCTATTGGCTAAAAATACCTTCACAGAAAGTTTATTCCATTTCAGGCCAGGAATTTCCGTCATATACAATTGATTTGACCGACGGATGGCACTTGATTGGTGGTTCATATGATGAAATGATTCCAGATGATATGTCAATCAACGTTATTTTTCATTATGTCAATGGAGGGTATGAACAGGCATTTACGTTGATGCCAGGGTTTGGATATTGGATAAAAATCGTGGAATAGTTTAAATCCAATAAACATATTTTGGGTTTATTGGTAAAATTGAAAATTGGGGTCGGACCAATATAGGCCTTTTTTGAGAAGGTAAAATCAATGTTTAATTTTTTATATTAACGACTTATCTTGGTTCGACCCTAAAGACCACTTTTAACACAGGAGAAAAACAATGAAAACAAACATGCTGATCATATTCTTTATTTTATCATGTATATTTTCCAGTCTGGCGCAAGCCAGTCCCATACAAAACCAGGTAACTCATATTGCCGCTGGGGCTAATCATAGTCTGGCTATAAAAGAAGATGGTTCGGTTTGGGCTTGGGGGCAAAATAATTATAATCAGTTAGGCGATGGTAGTAGCACCCATCAAAACATACCTGTAAAAGTAGATGGACTTTCAAACGTAACCATGATTGCAGCTGGTCAATACCATAGTCTGTCTCTAAAAAATGACGGTTCGGTTTGGGCCTGGGGATGTAATACCAATGGTCAATTGGGAGATGGAACCACAGTAAATAGAACTAAGCCTGTTCAAGTGTCCAATCTTTCTCAGGTAACCATGATTGCGTCTGGTCGTTATCATAACTTAGCTATGAAAGATGATGGATCAGTTTGGGCTTGGGGGGTAAATAGTAATGGACAATTAGGCGACGAAACAAATACGAACAAAGACATTCCCGTACAGGTGTCAGAACTTTCTAATGTTATAATGATTGCCTCTGGTGCTTATCATAGTCTTGCCATTAAAAATGATGGCTCGTTTTGGGCCTGGGGATATAATGGTCATGGAGAGTTGGGCGATGGCACAACCACAAAGAAAAATATCCCAGTGCAAGTGTCCGGACTTTCTAATATTACAATGATTGCCGCTGGTGAGTATCACAATCTTGCTCTAAAAAATGACGGTTCGGTCTGGGCTTGGGGATACAATGAATTTGGTCAATTGGGCAATGGAATCACATCAATTACAAGTGGCGTTGTCCAGGTGTCTGAAATTTCGAATGCCACCATGATTGCCGCTGGAGCACATCATAGCCTGTCTATAAAAGATGATGGTTCGCTTTGGGCATGGGGGTATAATCAAAAAGGTGAATTAGGCGATGGAACGACCGAAAATAAAAGTCGTCCAGTACAACTTCATGGACTTTCTCGTGTGATCATGATTGCAGCTGGTGATTATTATAGTATAGCACTCAAGGATAACAGTACCATTTGGAGCTGGGGTAGAAATAATTATGGTCAATTAGGATATGAAACGACCGAAAAAAATAGTAGTCCAGTGCAAGTCTCAGGACTTTCAAATGTTACGATGATTGCTTCTGGAGCTAACCATAGCCTTGCAATAAAAGAGAATGGTTCGCTTTGGGCATGGGGGGCCAATAACTATGGTCAGTTAGGAGATGAAACAACGTTTAATAAAAGCAGTCCTATGCAAATAGCAGGAGACTTTTATGCCACTATGATCGCTGTAGGATATAATCATAGTATTGTCATGTGCTCTGATGGCCTGGTTTGGGCGTGGGGATATAATGGTCATGGGGAATTGGGTGATAGTACAAACATAAATAAGAGCAAACCCTTGCAGGTACAAGGACTTTCCCAGGTCACAATGGTTGCTGCTGGATATTATCACACTCTTGCATTAAAAAATAACGGATCCGTTTGGGCATGGGGGTATAATTCATATGGTCAGTTGGGTGATGGAACAAGCGTTATTAAAGATACTCCTGTTCTGGTATCTGGAGTTTCAGATGTCACAATGATTGTCGCTGGAACATATTATAGCCTCGCTTTAAAAAATGACGGCTCGGTTTGGGCGTGGGGCTACAATGATCTTGGTCAGTTGGGTGATGGAACTACAATAAATAAAGAAAGCCCTGTGCAAGTGTCCAGCCTTTCCCATATCACCATGATTGCCGCTGGATCCAATCATAGTCTTGCTATTAAAAATGATGGCACTGTTTGGGCATGGGGCTGCAATGATCATGGTCAGTTGGGTGATGAAACAACTACGAATAGAAACAGCCCTGTTCAAGTGTATGGTTTATCTCATGTTACTATGGTTGCAGCGGGTTTAAGGCATAGCCTTGCCATAAAAGATGACGGCTCGCTTTGGACATGGGGAAATAATACTCAAGGTGAATTAGGAGATGGAACAACAATAAGTATAAAAAGCCCAAAGCAAGTGAGTGGACTTTCCAATATAACAATAATAGCATCTAAAATTAATCATAGCTTCGCCATAAAAGATGACGGCACGCTTTGGTCATGGGGTAACAATGAATACGGCCAATTAGGTTACGGCTATCCCACATATTTACCAGAACCTGTCCATTCAGAAATACAATTCAGCCAAAAAACTTTTACTACCTCCCAAAACACAACCATCATGATTCCTGTAATCAACACTGCTCAAAAAAACACCACATTTTCATTCACCACAATAGATAGCACTGCCATTGCTGGTGTAGACTATCTCTATACATCCGGTAACTTAACATTTCAAGCCAACGAAAGGCAAAAAAATATCCCCATTACCACCTTGATCAGTCCGTCAAACCAGACCGAAAAATCATTTATTCTCAACATCGGAGCACCTGAGGATATTTTTTTGAATGATACCTCACAGGCGATTATCACCATTTCATCTCGCTATGCGGTTAATTATCCCTATTCACAAACCTTTACCCAAAATTTGCCAGCCAATGGATGGACATACCATTCCGGGACCAATGGCAGAATTCAACAGACAGTGGGATGCCTTCGTATGGACAGCAATCAGGATGACACCGAAAGCCTTAATGAAGCCATTTTACACATTGATTTGTCTTCTGTTGATGATGTTAAACTAAATTTTTTCCAGAAAAGTATTGCCAATGATATTTGTACGCAGTTACCCCCAATCCATAAAAATCATTTTAATGGTGATGGCCTCAGTCTCAGTACTGATGGGCAGACATGGTATCGAATTATGGATAGCAATGATCTGATGACTGATTCTTTGGGAAAAAATTATTCATTCAATCTCAGTGCAACGGCGTCAGCGATTAAGGCCAATCATGATGAAAATTTTCATCACAACCAATACGTACAAATTAAGTTTCAGCAATATGGCAATCGAAGCTATCCCTCAGGCGGAAGGGAATGGGATAATATTTCTGTAACCGGTACGCCAAAATCGACCATCCAGTTTCAGCAAACCACCCATATGATTGACGATGATGGCAACACCTATATTCCAGTGATGCGTACTGGAAATTTGGATACCACTGCTTCTGTGGATTATGCCACACAAGACGGAACCGCTATTGCAGGTCAGGATTTTCCAGAAACTACCGGACGAATTGTTTTTGAACCAGGAGAAACTGTTAAGTATATCAAGCTTTTGATCCTGGCAGATATCTTTCGCAACCAGGACTTATATTTTCAAGTGATACTGTCAAATCCTTCGGATGGTTATTCTTTAGGTGATATACATACCTGCCTGATCAGCATTTCCTGCCACAAGCATTTGAGTCAGAGCTATGAGCAATCTTTTGATCATTTCTTACCTGCCTCTGGCTGGCAATACTATTCATCAGATACTCATGGCCGAATTCAAATAGAAAATAATGCGTTACGAATGGATGCTGTCAATACCACTCTCCCCATATTAAATGAAGCTGAACTGCACATGGATCTGGCCTGGGCAGACCAGGTGCATCTGTCATTTCTCAAAAAATCCTATGAAACAGCAGATCCCATACCCGATATGTTTACAGATCACGTTAATGGAGATGGGGTCTCGATTTCAATGGATGGCGTTACCTGGTATGCCATTGTTCAGGCATCAGAGCTGGATGATCCCTATACCTCCCTGTCGGTTCATTTCAATCAAAAAATCGCTGAAATAAACCAGAATTTTGAGAACATTGACCTTGGCTTTTGTAATGATTTCAGAATTCGGTTTCAACAATACAATCAGCAGGAAGGCATGCTGAGCAGGAATTGGGATGATATCAATGTTCAGATAACAGGCAGTATTCTTGAGCTGGATACAGACATTATTGCAATGCCAGATGATCCTTTTACAATTCCTTTAAAATTGAACAACCCCAATAAACAGCCAATTAGAGGAATCTACGTTGTTCTGAATTTCGATTCAGAAGTGATACATCCCCTGTCAGCCAGCCTTGAAAATGGTTTTTTGAACCCTGAAAATTATCAGGTAGATATCAGCACTGTTGTTCCCAATGAGCTGCTGATATCGATTTATTGTACGACCAATGCGTATTCTTATTCCAGCGGTACAGCCGCTTTTCTGACATTTCAGGCAGGCAGCAACCGATTTGATAACACGGCCATTGCCTTTGAAGTGGCAGAAATTAATGAATCTCCAGTAAATGCCAAAGACGGACACTTTATGGTTAAAAATGACCAACCCTTTGTATCCCTATATCTAAAAGACGCAAACTGTTTCTATATGGATGAAGATATGAGTTACTCAGGGATAACTGTCACTGTTGCTGATACTGAAACACCCGCAGAATATTTGAATCTTACTGTCTGTTCTCACGATACTGACCTGTTTCCAGTGGATAGCGATCATTTTCAATTTTTGGGTAATCAGACCATTCGAACATTGAATGTCAGACCTGCATTGCATCAATCGGGGTTTGCTATGATTGATCTTGTTGTAGCGGATGAAAAAGGTCTGACTCAAACTACTTTTTTATTTTTAGGTGTGAACCCTGTTCCGGATCCACCTATACTTACTGTGGACGCAACTGCTTGTGGAATTGAAGACACCCCACTTACATTAAATATGCAGGTAAATCTTCAAGATATTGATGGTTCGGAAAGTTTGTCAGATATAATGATTACCAATGTGCCTGAGGATGCTTTTTTTTCATCCGGCAGCCAGATACAGACAAACACCTGGCAATTTCAGAAATCTGAATTACAGCATTTGACATTTACCCCACCCCTTAATGATGCTGATGACTTGACCTTATATTTGTCTGCAATGTCAACAGAAACATCCACAGGTCAAAGTGCAACAGCAACCCAAACCATCCATGTGACTGTTCTTGCGCAGGCTGATCCACCCATTTATACCATACCCCACACCATCTATGGAAATTCTGATGTTTACTTTCCTATGAATATGGTTGCTTTAAGGACAGATGTGGATGGCTCAGAAACATTAAACCTGATTGTTTCAAACATGCCAACAGGTTCAAAACTTTCAGCAGGGACAGATAATGGTGATGGCACCTGGACTGTGGCAGAAAATGATATTGCCGAATTGCAATTCATTCCTCCGCATCAGGATGACAGCGACTTCACTTTGACTATCACACTTCTTGTAACAGAAGCCAATGACAATTCTACCTGGCACAAGGATTTTACAATGAACGTCGTGGTTACAGGATACCGCATTTCAGGCAGCGTTTTGTATTATGCAAATGATCTACCTGTAAGAAATGTGTTGATGGAACTGTCTGGTGATTTAACTTACACTGCTGTGACAGATGACAATGGTCAATATGTTATTCCTGCTGTCAGTCCAGGCTATTATAAATTAAGTCCAGCAAAGAATGATGATTTATTGGGTGTCAGCCAGACAGATGCTTCAGATCTTTCTCGATATATTATTCACGCCCATGATTTGACCTGTACCACCCTGATTGCCGCAGATGTCAGTTTAAACAGGTTTATCAGTCCACAAGATGTATCTGATATCTCCATATATGCGATTCCTGGACTATTAAAAGAGTGTATCAACGATATCTGCCAGGCCTGGACATTTTCATCCATTCGACCATCCAGTTGTGAGGATCAGATCGCACAGTCTACACCTTATCGCCAATATATATTTTTGGATGGCGATCAATACAGTCAGGATTTTATTGCTTTCAGACTGGGTGATGTTACTGGTAACTGGCAGCCCGACGATGCACCATCGCAGTCCAGCACAACAGAAACCCGATACAGTGCCAGGATACTCAAAACAGAAATTGCTCAGGAATCGAATCCTTTCACAGTAGCCATTGCAATTGACGAGAGTCTTGCCATTCGCGGAATTGATATTGGTATTTCATTTGATCCAGATTCTATTCAACCCACCAGTGCTCATCTGATAGGAACTATTCTGGAAAATGAAAACTATGAATTCAACTATGGAACGGGAATTCCGGGTGAAATTACTGTGGGAATGTATGCACGAAATGATATTCTGACAGGAAGCGGCGAAATTGTTTACATACAGTTTAATTTTATTGGCAATGAAACCGCAAGATCCCCCCTGACATTCACGCGATTTCTCATCAATGAACAACCGACGGATGGTGGATTCATACTTGAAAACCATCTAAACCCTCACGTTGAGGTGGCACTGAACAATGGTGTTCCCATCCTGTACGATACAGAACCATCAGGCCCTCGGCCCATTGGTTTTATTCCTGATCAATTCACATTTGAAGATACGGCCATTCATTCTATTGCATTAACCACACTATCTGGTTGTCATACTGATCTATATTTTTATTCTTCTGACACAAGACTGATTGCTCCGGAATTTATATCATACACCTGCATGTCAGATACATTTTATATTTCACTGACACCAGCAACAGATCAATCTGGCAATGTCATGATTACCATTTCTGTCATTGATGAAAACAATATGACGTTATCAACATCATTTGATGTTTCAGTCTGCTCAATTAATGACCCTCCTGTAGTATTTGATGCTGAATTCTTTACAACAGAAAATCAGGAAATAACAGGTGTGCTGGATTCATTTGATAAAGATGGAATGATACTTTCGTATACCATTGTTGCATATCCCGTTAAAGGAACTGTCAGTGTAAATAACGTTGGGGATTTTACGTATAATCCTACCTTAAATCAGTATGGAGAAGATTTTTTTGAATACGTGGCCTATGATGATATTGATGCACGGTCAAACACAGCCAGAGTAAACATATTCATTACACCGATCAATTCCCCGCCTTTTGCATACAGTAAAGACATTACTGTAGATGAGGACAAATATATTTATATCAAACTGTTGGCCGCTGACCCTGATAATGATAATCTGATTTATCACCTCATAGACTTACCGGCGCATGGAAACATTTCTCAACAAAATGATGTTGTTGTATATACTCCTGCTGTGAATTACAATGGTCCGGACCGTTTTACTTATAAAGTCAATGATGGATTGCAGGACTCCAATGTTGCCACTGTCATGATAACTGTCTATCCTGCTCTCCCCCCAATTCATGCCAACACACAACATGTTTATGCAACCGAAAACATGCCCATTAACATTACATTAACAGGGTATAGTCCATACAACGAGCATCTGTCGTTTAAGGTAACCGAACAACCCATCCACGGCATTCTGTCTCAATCCACGCCTAATCTGACATACACGCCTGAAACGCATTTTTTTGGAACAGATGCCTTTCAGTTTATTGTTAATGATGGCATTTCAGATTCAACACCGGAAACTATTTCAATAAGCGTGATGCGCAGCAGTCACTATGTGCTAAAATTAAAAGGAAATGGATATGGCATTGTCAACATTCATTCAACATCAGTGCTGCTTCCTTGGGAAAGTCAATTTCAAGCAGATCAGAAGATTTGTTTTGAAGCTGTTCCTGATTCAGATTGGCAGTTTATCAACTGGACTGGAGACCTGCAAAGCACTTTAAATCCAGTTTGTATAACACTTAATCAAAACAAAGCAATTACTGCCAATATTGCCATAAAAACACTTGCACTGACAGTACAGGGGAATGAATCCATTACCATTAATAATGAGAGGCATTATCTGCCATATACGAATCTATTTGATATCCATACGCCAATTGTTCTTGAAAGCGCATCTGACAGATTCAACTGCTGGAAAGGTGACATCATATACAGTTGTCAAAATGTCTATGAATTTACAATAAATTCAGACACCACCATTACTGCTGTGTTTCATCCTGTACCTGACTGGCAGGCAGAAATTCATGTGAACAGATGGGTAGACAATGCAGATGTTATGATGCACAATTCCGTATTTTTAGGAACGGCCTCTCAGGCATATACCAAAAAAGCCACTGATCTTCCGAACAATTATTCAAGCGATATTATCCTGTTAAACAACCAAAACTCAGCACCTTTGATAAAAAATATTCATCTGAATAATAAAAATGAATACCAGTGGTTGATGGCTGTTGATCCGCATGGCAATTTTGGAACTTCATATGTTCAGGAAACAGCAACGCTTTCATGGGATGCTTCATTATTATCGACTGAAGGTCAATATGTACTCAAAAGCAATACTGATGAGATTGTTATATCAGATATGCGGTACATCACCGAATATCAGGTATCAGGAACGTCATACACATCATTTACGATCCTCTGGCAGCGATTTCAAAGCCATGTTTTTGATTTAAATCAAGGATGGAATTTAATTTCATTACCGCTGACACCATCAACAACTGACCTGAAAAATCTATTTTCAGATTATGAAGCGGCATATGAATATAAAAACGGTGCATATTATCCAGTAACGACAATCATACCCGGCAAGGGATTTTGGTTGAAAGTACCATCACAAAAAGAATATTCACTATACGGGCAGCCGTTTCCATCATATACTATTGATTTATCAGAAGGATGGCATTTAATTGGCGGATCATTTGAAAAAATGACACCAGAAGATGTTTCAATACAGGTTATTTATCGCTATGTGAATGGTAGCTATGAACAGGCATCATCGTTGTTGCCTGGTTGGGGATATTGGATTAAAATTATTGAATAGATGCCAGTTCGACCAACTGGTGTCCTCATATATCATACTTGAAAATCCATTTTCAGATGATTGTGTTAAAGTAATTTTTGGTTAACAAAATGGCTCTTATACGCATGTCTCTGACTTGGTTCCTGGAAATGGATACTGTGTGATAAAGGATAATGGGATAATGGGGTCGGACCAAGCTAACCCTCTAAAATAAAACATAAACTCAGGAGGATAAGCATGAAATTCATACAAAAAATTATTATATCAACATGTATTTTTATGTGCATCAGTCAGTTCATATTTGCTCAGGAAGAACCCAGAATAATCTTGTTTTCCCATGACAATCTTTCAGGTATATCCAATGCCAAATATTACAATGGCCAAATCCATTTTGTAGCAGGAATAGAGCCAAAAAATCAATTTCCAGGGTATCCTGATGCAAACTCAAAATTCAATCAACTTGTGCTTCAGAATGAATCCGGGCATGTTTTAGATTATGAAATATCTGCCGCCAGACCCCAGGATTCTGATTTACAGATTACAAAAGACAATAAATTAGCCTTTGTATATCAAGCACCTACAGGCAATTCCTATGGATTTAAAATGCCATATAAGGTATGGGATGGCTCATCCCTAATTACTGATGAGCTTATCTTTGCCAATGCAAACTGGGGCGCATGGCCACGTTTACGGTATGATTCAAGCAATGCCCCACATGTTACATCTTTTGCTCATGGTGGTTACTATCTGTTATATCATGCAAAGCCTGATTCAAACTGGATTATAAATAATCTTACAGACGCCGGACACTATTTTGGTCATTTGACTGTTACAATGAAGGACAATATTTTCTACATCCTTGCACAGTATTCAGCAGACAATTCTTTACGATTGTTCAAAATTCATTCAGAAGGTGGTCAAATAGAGACTGTTGCAAATGAAATTGAGGGAACCTGCGATCTTGAATATTCTGCTTCAGGCGAGTTTTATGCACTATACATAAAAAATAGTGCGCTATATCTGGCACATCAATCAGATGACAACTGGGAACACCAGCTTATTAGAACAATCGATGAAGAAATTGATCACCGAGCAACCTTATTTTTTACAAACAGCCAATCCATAATGGTTGCCTATCAAACCGATACAAAGTTAGGTGTTTTAGAAAAATACGATGATCGCTGGATAGAAATCTATAAAGATAAAAGCCTTGTTCAAAGCAATTATGCAATATGGTCAAGGCAGCCCAGTCTTTTATACAAAGAATCAGATTTGTATATTGTGTATGCTGATGGGAAGAATGTTTATCTAAAAAACTTAACTTCTATTTCTGAGATTTCAACGCATATGTTTTTCGATAATGAGTATACTTCCAGAGTGCCAGACACAGGCCAGACAAAATGTTATGATAATGAAAAAGAAATTCCATGTCCAAATCCAGGTGAAGACTTTTATGGGCAGGATGCCAATTACACGATTAACCCACAATCTTTTACAAAATTGGATTCACAGGGAAATGATCTGTCTGATTCAGCCACTGAATGGACAATGGTTCGAGATAATGTCACCGGACTCATTTGGGAAGTTAAAACAGATGATGGATCTATTCATGATAAGGATAATACATATACCTGGTATGATAGTAATTCTGAAACAAATGGTGGGGATGCTGGTACACCTGGTGATGGGACTGATACTGAGGATTTTATTCAGGGGCTTAATGATAGTGAATTTGGTGGGTTTTCTGATTGGAGATTGCCATATTTAGAAGAACTGACAAGTATAGTTGACTATGAGAACATTGCACCAACTATTAATACACTTTATTTTCCAAATACTGTAAATAGATGCTGTTATTGGTCTTCTTCGTCTAGCACAGAAAGTACAAAATCTTGGATCATTCAATTTCAATGCTCTAATCTTGGTGACATAATTCTTAAGTCGAAATCACTTTATGTCCGATCAGTACGAAAAAAGAAACGTCACTCTTTTTATGCTTCAAAAAAATATATCGATAATTATAATGGAACTATCACTGATATACGTACGGGTTTAATGTGGCAATTAGATTACTCAACAACTTTGATGAATTGGCCGCAATCAATTAAATATTGTGAAAATTTATCGATGTCAGGTTACAATGATTGGCGTCTACCCACTATAGAAGAGCTAAGGTCTTTAGCAGCTTATGCACAAATATTTGACAAAAACAACAACTGGCATTTTAGCTCGGGTTATTGGTCATCTACAACATCTCCTAGCAATCCTCGATGGGCATGGAGTTTCAGTTTAAAATATAATTTTGATTATGGTTATGGTCCAAAGTCAAATACCTATTATGTTTTAGCCGTCCGTAGCCAAAATCGTTATATCCCTAGTAGTTTGTCTATAGTGAAACCAAAACAAGCTTCAAAATGGCTACCTGATGATACGATGCAAATAAAATGGGAAACCAAAAACATTCCTGGAAATGTCAACATATCTCTCTCACGCGAAGGTGGAAAAACGGACACATTTTTCCCAATAGCAACAAACACTGAAAATGATGGCATACATGAATGGACAGTCACCAAACCCACTTCAGTAAACTGCATGCTCAAAATTGAGCCTATCAATGAGCCAGAAAAAAGTACAACACAAGGTTTATTCTGTATCATAGACCCACCAGTCGCTTTTAATGAAACAATCATCATATCAGAAGGACAGTCAATAAGCAGTACGATGAGTACGACTCTTCTTGAACCTCCAGAATTTAAAATTATTGATCCACCCACTAAAGGAACATTGACGATAACAGATACATCAACCGGCGCTTATGTTTATACTCCCAATATTGAAGAAAAAGGTAATGACCAATTCACTTTTAACGTCAATGACGGTATTTTTGATTCAAACACAGCCACTGTTAGAATTTATATAGAACCCGTTAGTCATTCACCTGTAGCAAGCAATATGGCATTTAAAATCAACGAAGACAGTTCATTAATCGCTCAGTTGCAGGCAACAGACCAAGAAAATGATCCCTTAACCTTCAGCGTAATCACATATCCCACAAAAGGAACACTATCATTAGTAACAACAGGAGAATTCTCTTATACACCCAATGCCAACATGAATGGTGAAGACGTATTCTCATTTAAAGCAAATGATGGTTCCACAGATTCAAACATAGCCAATATCACTATTGCCATTACTCCTGTTAATGATTCGCCAATGGCACAAAGTGATGCATTAACTGTAATAGAAAACCAGCCCCAAACAGGAATACTTCACGCATCAGATATAGATTCCATGACACTCACGTATCATATCGTTTCACATCCCAATAAAGGAACG
>Ga0272440_1002467_pt1 | contig 14394 bp, 10 predicted proteins | sample SSMMMBAug17_FD_192440 | JGI IMG/M metagenome (GOLD analysis project Ga0272440, IMG submission 192440) | Marine sediment archaeal communities from Little Sippewissett salt marsh, Falmouth, MA, United States - SSM-MMB-Aug17 | ecosystem: Environmental > Aquatic > Marine > Wetlands > Sediment ...
GTACAAAAAAATTATAAAAGAATGCGGCCAACATAATCTTTTTACACTGAAATTTAGCATGAGAGGTGAACCATTACTTCATCCCGACATTGTTGAAATGGTAAGATACGCGAAAGAACAAAAGATTAAAGAAGTATGGATAAATTCAAATGGAGGACTTCTCACAGAAAAACTCATCATTGATTTGTTATCTGCTGGTGTGGATTGGATAACTGTCAGCTTTGATGGGCTTGGAGAAATGTACGAGTCCATTCGTAAACCTTTAAAATATGAAGATACGCTTAAAAAATTGAAAATGCTTCGACAATATAGAGATAAACTCAATGCCAACACATTGCTAAACGTTCAAACTATTTGGTCAGCAATCAAACAAAATCCCTCTGAATATATTGATTTAATGAATAGTATTGTTGACAGAGTAGCGTATAATCCTGATATGAACTATAAAGACATTATTCTGATTCCTGATGATAAATTTGTCTGCCCCAGACTCTGGCAACGGATCTGTATTACCAGTCATGGAAATTATTTAAAATGTCCTTCGGATTTTCAAATGCAGGAAATACTGGGAAATGTAGCTGATTATACAGTTAAAGAAGCCTGGGATAAACTTCAGGGAGAACAACGACAGTTGCATTTGGACGGTCGTAAAAAAGAAAGTAAAGTGTGCAACAAGTGCCATCATGGTGCAGTAAAAAGACAGAAAAATATTTCTTTTCACGATAAAGATCGTTCTGACTTTACTTATGACTATAAAAAAGATTTTTCCGGCTGTGGATTAAACAGAACGTAGCTTTTTTTCTTGATGAAGAATTAATTTAGAACAAAAAATGTTTGAATCGGCGGGGAGAGATAAATAAAAATGAGCAAATCAAATTATTGGGATAGATCTTTTTTGGGGATAAAATATTATAAAGTTCAATACTATGTTAAGTTACTTCTTTATAAGTCTTTAGGCATTACATTGCCTAAAATGATGGATCAAAGAAATTACTGGGATATCCGTGGGCATGCTTTTATGGATGATATGATGAAATCCGGTTTTGACGATCGAGAAATTTTTTTTCAAAACATGCTTATTCATGAATTGAAAAAATTAGAATTCAACAGTTTTTTTGAGGCTGGTTCTGGATATGGATGGAATATCAGACGTGTATATGAAGAGTTCCCTCACGCGTGTGTAGGAGGTCTTGATTTTAGCATTACACAATTGATGAATTCAAAAAAATATCTTGAAAATACTGAAATCCCTGTTGTTAACGGTGATAATTGTATGATACCACTAAAAGATAATGCTTATGATATTGGTTTTTCTCTTGGTGTATTTATGAATATCCATCCTTCTAAAATTAAATCCGCCTTAAAGGAAATGATACGCGTTTGTGGAAAATATATTATCCATATTGAATATGATGAAAATTATACAACACCTGAATTAAAAAAACAAAGAGCATTTAAAACAAATATTATTTCTCATAATTATAAAAAGTTATATACAGATCTGGGAGTGAATGTTGAAAAATTTTCTACTTATAAAGAATTTGGGAAATATTATGATGAACATATTAACAATATTTCAACCAGACTGACAAGATGGGAAGGCTTTGAAGGCGCTGAAAAGTATATTTTTATTATGGTTAAATTATAGGTTTTTCCAGACACGAGATATGTTCCTGTGTAAGTCAGTGATTGTATCTCTGAACTATAAAAAAACAAAGTTGCATGATAAAAAAAAAAGCTGCACAAAAATAATATAAATAATTAATAAAGGAGCTAATTTTGTCATATGTTATAGCAGAAATTGGTTTTAATCACGAAGGTAATATGAAATTGGCGTCTGAAATGATAAAGGCTGCCTCTGATTCAGGAGCAAATGCCGTAAAATTTCAGACTTTTAAAGCTATTGACATTGCATTACCCACCAGTCCTCATTATAGTGCAATCAAAAATGGTGAAATGGATTTTTCTCAGCATCAGGAATTATTTAGCATTGCTAAAGAAAACGCAATAGATTTTATATCAACACCTTTTAGTGTCAACTCTATTGAGCTGCTTGAAAAAATAGGGGTTTCTGCTTATAAAGTAGCTTCAATGGATTGTACAAACCACCATTTACTAAAATACATTTCTCAAACCAAAAAACCTGTTTACCTTTCTACTGGAATGGCTGAACTCTCTGAAATTTCTGAGACATTAGAGTATCTCGAATCTCAAAACAGTGGTCAGATTTCAATTCTGCATTGTATATCGATATATCCTGCTGAAGTAGACCAGTTAAATCTCGAGATGATTCCTTTTCTTAAACATATTTTCAATATACCTGTAGGTTATTCAGATCATTATCCCGGGACAAAGGCCTGTCTTTTAGCAAATTTTTTGGGAGCAGAAATTCTTGAAACACATTTTACATTAGATTCATCAAAAGAAGGAGGTGATCACTTTCATTCTGCTGATCCATCTCAATTAAAAGCATTAATAAAAGATATCGAAGAATTTAAGAGTATGAGAGGAAGCCCAAAAACTATTTTTCAGCGAAAAGATAGATCTTTCGCACAGGTATTCAGGCGTGGCGTGTATTCAAGTAAAAAGCTTTTGAAAGGAGATATTTTAAAAGAATCAGATTTTATTTTATGCAGACCAGAATCTTCTTTTACGCCTGACGATGTTGAACAATTAATTGGTAAAAAGTTATGCAAAGACATTGAAGCATATCAACCAATAGAAAGTGACGTAGTGAGGGTATAAATTGAATCCAACACATTTATCATCTGTTTTTTCAGGTTTATCATCAGAGCATAAATTTCAAAAATATCGTGAATTATGGTCTATGGCGAAAGATTATAAAATTTTAACAGATTTTCCTCTTCACCTTGATATTGAATTATCAGGCGTATGTAATCTCAGGTGTTCTTTATGTTTTCAAAATGGTTTGATTGATGGACCTCTTGGTTTAATGGATGTTGATTTGTATAAAAAAATTATTGATGACAGCGTTACTAATGGACTATGTGCAATAAAGTTACAAAACCGTGGAGAATCTTTTCTTCATCCTCATATTTTCGAATGTATTCGATATGCAAAAGATCAAAATGTTCTTGATGTTCAAATAACGACAAACGCTACCTTATTGGATGATAAAAACATTGAAGGAATAATTAATTCAGGCCTGGATTGTATTATTTTTTCAGTTGATAGTCATCATGAAAATAGCTATTCTGAAAAAAACCGTCAAAGACAATACCTATCGATTGACAACGCAATTAAATCCTTGATGACCTTACGTAATCATTACAAAAAGAAGCATCCTTGGGTAAGAATTCAATCTTCTATCCATCAAAGTGATCCTAAAACAATTCAAAAAGTAAAAACACATTTAAACCAAAGATTCCCTGATGCTGATTTAATTGTTGTGAATAGAATTCATAACTTTAGAGATGACACAGATGCTTTTCCTGATTTGAACATTAATTATTACCTTGATCCCTGTGCGCATTTAATGCAACGGTTAGCAATTCTTTGGGATGGAGAGGTTACTACATGCTGTGGTGATTATAATAACAAGTTTAAACTTGGAAACTTGAAAGATACCAGTATTCAAAGAATTTGGCTTTCAAATAAAATGATGAAATTTCGTGAAATTCATAAAACGAATCAACGAAGAACAATGCCAATTTGTAAACATTGTCAGGCAAGTTTAACAGCAAAGACAGACGAAGTTATGATAGATACGACAAACAGGCATATTGCTGATCAGCCTAATATATAAAACATTTTAAATTAAATATAATTTTTTAAACAAAAGTAGGATGTTATGAATGAATTTGATATAGTAGAAAGGTATCATGAATATAATCGTATTGCTAATAGTGATGGCTTTTATGAATCTGTTATAGATTTAAAACAATTTTTTGATATTGACATTCATGAATACCTACCTGATGAAACCATGTGGTATTGGAAAATACCAAAAAGGTGGCATGTCAATAAAGCTGTACTTAAAGATTTATCAGGCAATGTAATTGTCGATTTCAATAAAAACCCATTGCATCTATGGGCATATTCGCACTCGTATTCAGGAATTATTGAGAGAAAAGATTTAATTGATAACCATATTTTTTCAAATCAATCATTTCCAAATTTTACCCCATTTCGTTTCAGACAGATGGTCAGGCATTGGGAAAGTGAATGGGGTTTTAGCTTACCACATAAAAGGATTCAAAAACTTAAGGATGATAAATATCAAGTTGAAATTGATACATATTTTACAAATGATCCCATGATAACATTTGAATATACTTCAAAGGGGAAATCTGATGATCAAATTTTAATTGTTGGTCATTGGTGTCACCATGGTATAGCTGAAGATGGTCTTTCTGGCTGTAGTGTTGGTATAAAGGCTATTGATGATCTGAGAAAACGTGATCACTATTACACATACACTTTTTTAGGAGGGCCAGAAATAATTGGCCCTGTGGCTTATTTGAATAAATATGCCAATTTATCAAAAAAGAGAATTAAGGCTGTGTTGTGCTTAAACTTTTTGGGCAGAAATGATTTCTTTGTTTTGTACCAGTCTATTAATAACCGATCAGTTCTTGACCAGGCACTGGCTCAATCTATTAAGAGCTTTGGTAAAGAATATGTAAAAGCACCTTATAAGAACATTCATGAAAGAAAAATTCATCCGAAAGACTATAAAAATACTTTCATTGGTTCAGGATCTGGTGATGAAGCTCCTTTTGAATGTCCGGGAGTTGAGATTCCAACCACGGCACTTATTCGCCGTACGCCATATGAAGTGTATCATACTGATCATGATACACCAGAAAGACTTGATCAAAAAAATCTGAAAGAAGCTACAGAAATAATTGTGCAGGCTTTTCAATTTTTAGAAAAAAATTGGATACCCATTGCAGACTTTAAAGGTCTTCCATGTTTATCATCACCAGAACTTCAATTATTTTATGATCCACCACGTATATCAAACATGCCAAATAAAGAGCATCAAAAGATGTCTGATTATATTTTATCAACATATAAACCGGAAAAAGGTAACGTTTGCCTTTGGAATCTATCATCTCATATTGTTTATCATCTTCAATCAGGGCTATCGATTTTAGATATTTCTGAATTTTTTGATCTACCTTTTCAATTCGTCAATGATCACTTATTAAAGTGGCATGAAAAAAAATTAGTTCATTATCAAAAAACATGGGAACTGGAAAAAATTGAAAAATGTACCTCTAATAGTAATTCAGTGCCGCATTAATTCAAAGCGTCTTCCTTTTAAAGCATTGTATCCTATTGCTGGAATTCCTCTGATTGTCTTTTTGTTCAAAAGATTAAAGAATACTTTGGATTCAAGGGACTATCGTTTAGTTCTTGCAACGACAAAAAAACAAGAGGATGATATACTTGCATACTGGGCACAAGAAGAAAAAATTGATGTTATCAGGGGACAAGAGGATAATGTTGTCAGCCGCTATAACGATTGTCTTGATATATTTGATTCTGATATCGTTGTTCGCGTAACAGGAGATAATCCCTTAACATGCCCAAACATTATTAAATTTATTATAGATGAAATGATCAGATTATCTGTAGATTATATTCAACCTATAGACATTCCATACGGTGTGGGGGCGGAAGTGTATTCTTCACAACTGATTCGTTCGCTGAATACAAAAAAACTAAATAAAGAAGAAAAAGAGCATTTAAACCTCAACATTATTAATAATCCAGATATTTACTTACCAGTATTTTGTAAAATAAATGAGAACATTTCTCGTCCCGACATTCGATTAACAGTTGATACAAAAGAAGATTGGGAGTGTATTAATGCGTTATTTACAGAAAAGGAAAAAGAACAATCTCCGTGGAAACTATCCTTGCTTGAAATCATCAAAAGAGTGGATAAAAACGCTATTTGATCGGTCTCCTCCTTCAAAATGTGTTATTAGAGTTGATGCTGGTAATATTAAAGGGCTTTCATTTGGACATTTAGTAAGATGTTTAACAATTTCGAAACTGTTATGGGAAATTTATTGCTGTAAATGCATTTTTTTAATGCGAAATTATCCAGAAGGGATTGCTTTTGCACGTCAGAACAAAGTGACGGTCAAGACGATCCAACAAGACGAAAAAGATGAAAATAATGTCATTATCAATATATGTAAAGAGTTTGGTCCTGAATGGCTAATCGTTGATTTACCATATCTCAATATGGATTTCTTATATTTTTCTGAAATCAAACAGCAAAACAGAAAAATTTGTTACATTGATGACAATCATTTTAAAAATCCTGGAGCAGACGTCTACCTTAACAGTAATATTCTTGCGCGTTCAAGAATAATGGACAAAGATAACTCAGAATATTATGTTGGCCCTGAATATTTTATATTTGATGAAACTCTAAAGGATTATGCTGTAGATACCTTTAATTCTCAAAAAACTGATAAATTTTTAGTCTTGTTATCTTTTGGTGGAGCAGATCCAACAAATCTAACAGAAAAAGTTATTGATACATTTCTTGGTATAAAATGTTTAAATTTAAGAATTGATGTCATAATTGGACCTGGATTTTCACAACTTGACATGATAAAAACAAAAATATATGATGGTTCAGAATTTATTAAACTTGTTATTAATCCTCCAAATATTATTCCTTTTTTTCAACGTAGTGATTTTATTATATGTGCAGGGGGAAGAACAATGTATGAATTATTGTATTTACAGAAAAATTTTTTACCAATTGCCAGTATTGAACATGAAAAAGAAGCGATTAAGGCATTTATCTCACAGGGTTTTATTGATTATGGCTTATTAGAATGGAATCATAAAACATTTTTGTCCGTATTCAATGATCAATTAAGATGTTTGAATATAAAATAATTTGCCAATGATATTGATATAATGGCATCAGTATCTTTTATCTATTATCAGGGGCGTTGATTACAAATTATATAAACATGGATAATAAAACTTGGATAATAAAAAAAAGATATTAATATTTGCACCTTATGGATTTTGGTCAATACATCATCAAGTTGATGCTGTTATCGGCGCAGCACTTAAATTAAGAAATTGTGAAGTCCTTGTCCTTTATTGTGATGGGGTTTTTGTAAACTGTCCATTGACTGGGAAACCACCAAACAATAAAGGCTGTCCACTCTGTGAAAAAAGAAGCTTTGATTTATTCTCTCAGTTTCAGTTGCCAATGATCAAACTCAGTGCATTAATTACTGAAAAAGATAAATTAGAGTGTAAAAACTGGGTAAACAACTTATCCAAAGAAGAAATTCCAATTGCAAAGTATAAAAATAAGAATATTGGCAAATGGATTACAGCAGGAATGCATAGTTATTTTGTATCAGAATTTATTGATTTAGATCGACCATATATATTTAATATGAATTTAAGTTTTTTATATAATGGGGCATTAATATCCTGTGCTTATGAACGATTAATTAAAACCTATTATCCAAACCATGTTCTGTGCTTTCACAGTATTTTAGCTTACTATCGTGTTTTTTTAGAGCTTTCATTGTTGAATTCCATTCCTGCCCTGATTCACAATGGAGGACCAATTCCAGATAGTTTTATGCTAACCATAAATGAGAATCTTCATATACTAACCCATTCTAAACAAATATGGCATCAATGGAAAAACATTCCTCTGACAAAAAAAGAATGTCAGAGAGCCAAAGATTATTTTTTTTCCAGGAATTCTTCAAGATCAATATCCTTCTATGATTTCGAATCAGATCTGAAGAATGTCAGAAAGCAATTAAGAATACCTTTTGATGCTAAAATAGTTGCCTACTTTACATCTGGTGACTGGGAAATGGGGATGAGAAAATGGGATATTAAATCAACATTCAATTCTTTAGTAGAAAGTATCAATAGTTTAGTAACAATATTTAGAGAAAGAAAAGAGTATCTCATTATTAGGACTCATCCTTACTGTATTCACGATGGTCAAACGGCTACAATATTCATTCAACAGCTTTATGAACTTTGTAGAAATTTTCCACCAAATATCAGGTTAGTTATGCCCACTGAACAATTAACATCATATGCAATAATGTGGCATGCAGATGCTGTTATAACTTACAGTTCTACAACTGGTTTTGAATCAATTGCACGAGGATGCTGTGTCTGCAGTCTTTCAGATAATATTTTTAATGACCTGGGTGATATTCCTATGGTTGAATCAATTCTGGATTGTGGGATTGAAATTGATAGAACAATTCACAAAACAAATCATTTTAGAATTGAATATCTACAAAATATTTATCGGGGACTCTACTATCTTTTTTACAGGACAAGATTTATATTACAATCTGTTCGTTTTCAATCCAATTCTGGTAAAAGTGACATTCAAATTTCAGATATTAACGAGCTTCTCGAAGGAAATGATCCTCAATTAGATAGAATTTGCAGCTATATTAAAGAAGGAAGAGACCTCTTTCCTTCACTTTCAAATGAATTTTTCGAAAGAAACAATCAAGATGAATTAAATTTTTTAACGAATGAACTTAATTACATTAATGAAAATCGGAAAATAATTAGAAATCAACTGAAAAATTGTTCTTTTACAGAACCGCTGATAACTGTAGCACGAATAAGGCAAGATGGACAATTTCGTTTTGGAAAATCAGATACAAAGTTTTTAAATTCTATTAAACAATCCAGGCACAAAAATATTGAATATCGCGAAATTGCAAATCCTGCTTTCTTTAACATTCATCTTTTTATCGAAGAAGTATTAAGTATGGCAGACACCGCAAATGGTGATTATATCTATATCGCACCAGATAATACACAAATTGATGAATCATTTTTGTCATATTGTATTGACTTTCTTTCTGATATAAAAAATCAAGAATACGATGCAGTAATGTCTGGAGCATGGATTTTTTCTACTGATGGATACCTGGTCTTTGAGTACTTTACTAAACGAATGAAATCACAAAGAAAAGATTACGATATAATTGATGGTTTGAGTGATATCAGCGTTTTAGAAAACCAGTTTATAAATGAACATCCCAGGCGAATTCTTAATGACCCATCTCAATTTTTTTCTTTCTTTCTTTTGAAACGTACTTCTTTAATTGAATTGATTACACATATTAAAAATAAATATATTATTCAACCAGAACCATTTTTATCTTTATTCCAGTCTATCCTTGAAGGATCTACTCATTTTAAAGTATATAAATCATTGATTCCGAATATTGGAATTTTTCTTACCAAAAAGATTGATTCTCTTATCAATGATGGGATTCAAGCTTTTAATGAAGGCCGTTTTATTGAAGCTTTATCTCTATTTGATTCAACTTATTTGTTAGTAGAAAAACAACCCAAACTTGACTACTATCGCATATTAACGAATATAAAACTTGGTAGATATTGGCAAGCGAAACATATTGTTGATTCATGTTTTGAACATTATCAACCTGACGAAAAAATAGTAAAATTGAAAGTTCATATTGAAGAATACGTAAAATTTAAAGAATTAACATATGATGATATTTCAGTTTCTATTGAAAGTGTTGAAAGTGCCCTTGTCCCCGGGCAGGAAAAATATTTATTCAACAAAATAAAATCATTACCGGATAATGCTAAAATTTTAGAAATTGGTTCTTACTGTGGAAGGTCAACTGTATCAATGGCTTATGCCTGTGCTGGTACAAAAAAACGAATTATTTCAATTGATACGTTTATGGGTAATGTTGAAGGAGGGACTCGAAAAAAAGGTAATACATTTTATGATGTTTGGTATTTAAATTTGAAACGTTTAAACTTAAATAAGTATGTTACTTCCTTTTGCGGTTATTCTCATAAAAATCTAAAACATTGGAATAAACCAATTTTTGATTTTATTTTTATTGATGCTTCACACCATTATAAAGATGTTCTAAACGATTTTGTATTATCTTATCCTTTGCTAAAAGATAATGGATGGGTTGCTTTTCATAATGTTGAGCCTGGATGGCCAGGCACCTGGAGAGTGTGGCGTGAAACTGCCATGCCAATCTTATCTTCACACGAATATATGTCAACCCTTGCTTGTGGACAAAAAAAATCGGAAATACATTTGATAGAACCACCAGCAAACTCTTCATTCAGTTATAGCAGAGAATGGGCAACATTTTTAAACAATTTTAATCCTCAAGTAAGTAAAGCCATGATGCATTGCATGCAGCAAGAGCAGATAATCTTTAATAAATATATCGCCCAAGCTGAAAAAATAATAGCCACAATGCCTCACTCATTAAGATTCAGTTTGAAAGAAATGCTAAAATTGGAGGCATCTTCAGATCCAATCTTACATTATTGGTATGCTCTTACGCTTATTCAAAAAAATTATTTTCAAGAGGCGTTGAACGCTTTAAATGAAGCAACCAGGCAACATCAACTTTCAAAAGATATTCAAGAAAGAGTTGAAATGTATAAAAAGAATTTAAACATTGTACTTTCAAAAAATGTTTGAAACACTATACAACTTAATAGAATTATGAAATACATGAAACTAATCAATAAATATGAAAGGCAGACGAATGAATATAAATAGTAAAATTCAAAATTTATCCAATAATAAGCCAAAAGCTGTTTTGATTCAACCAAAAGAACCATTCCCCCCCATCGCAGAAATGCCAATTTCAATAATAGGGCTAACAGGAATATTAAAAGAGGGAGGATTTCAGGTAGAGGTCATTGATGCCCGAAAAGATAATTTATCTTATATTCAAACCATAAATAAAATTGAACAAATGAATCCTGATATTGTTGGAATAACTGGTTTATCAAGTGTTTATCGGTATATTAAAGATTTTTCATTTGAGTTTAAAAGAAAATTTCCGTCTGTACCATTGATTGCAGGTGGTGCTTTTATAATGAGCCAATACGAATCAATTTTAAGAAAAACACCAATTGATGTTGCTTGTATCAGCGAAGGCGAAGAAATTATCGTACCTTTATTTAAAAAAATGATAAGTGGTGAACCTATTGATAATATAACTAATATTGCATATTTAAGCAATGGAAAAATTCGGAAAAACCCCATAGAATTAATAAAGGATTTTGATAAGTTTCCATTTCCTGATTATGACATTTTAGAGATGTCTTCATATTTAAATGCAAAACATAATATTGCACAGGTAGGTGAATATTTTTTTCCAATTTTTACAGGAAGAGGATGTTTGCATCATTGTTACTACTGTGGACGTCCTTATTCAAAAATAAGGCGACCATCTCCTGGTAGAGTAATTGAGCACTTAAATTTAATCTATAAGAATTATGGTATCAAGAATTTTTCTTTTTCGTATGAAGATAGCCTTACGTATCCAAGATCATGGATTATGGATCTTTGTGAACAATTAATAAAATTAAATAAAGACTATAGATTTCATGGTGTTACTTGTGCAGACCAGATGGATGAAGAAGTGGTTTTAAAAATGAAAAATGCTGGATTTGAATTATTAAGCTTTGGAGTAGAACACTGGGATCCGGAAATTCAAAAAAATTTTTTCAGGCCAAAACAAAGCAAACATCTTATTGAAGCTCTTGAACTTTGTAAAAAATATCAAATATATGAATACAATTTTAACATTTTATGGGGACATCCCAAAGATAATGTTACCAACTTAAGAAAAGCTTACTACACTTCGCTTGAAATAATGGATAAATACGATGTTGGAAGCGTCAGTGTTGCAACATTAGTCGTCTACCCAAATTGTAAATTGCATAAAGACGCATTGAGAATGAAAAAAATCTTAGACTACGAAGATTATTTGTATGCACTTGATGGTTATGCTCCATATGTTAACTTAACAGAAGAAAACGATGATATTTTTAAAGGTGTTATCGTAGAGCAAAAAATGGTACAAAATATTGAGCTTTTCATGGAATATATTAATTATTTAATCTTTAATGCAGAATCTTTTGATTTAAAACAATTAGAAGTATTTAAAAATAACATTAATGCTTCTTTACATAACCTTTATATCCTAAAAGCTCTTTTGAATGAACCACCTGAAGTTAGAGAACAAAACAGACATATATTAGAACAACTGATGCCTATACCACTATACAATAAAAAGAAAAATTATTATCAGGATATTGCCTGCTTTAAAGAAATTCTTGTCCTGCCAAAGGGCAGTAGTGTATGTTTGATGGAACCACAATCGTTTTCTCCTGAAAACCTTTCAAGGTTTTTCAATAGTATTCGAGAGGCAAAGGTTGAATTAAAAGGATTTGTTTCAACTGTTCCTTCAAATGAATTATTTGAAGGATATAAGTTAATCGGGCTTGATAATATTAATCATTTGAATGCACATTTTTTACTCTTACCTGAAAATATACTTAATAATTTAAACACACGTGAATTATTATTTAATAGTTTTCCTGGAGAAAAAATTATTCAAATATCAAATGCAAGCATGCAAGAAAGAAAATGGGGAGCAAATACTTTAACTTCTTGGTATCCAAATAAAAATTTTTGGAAAATTAAGTTTGAAAATGGCAATTTTACAAAAAACTTTCATCCACCCAGATTCACTTTTACTGAAGAAAGTATTGAACCAAAAAAGAAAAGCTCCATTTCTTCTATTAGCAATAACAACGATAAAAAGCCTGTCTGCTTTTTTCTTCATACAATTGACCAGAATCTTATTCACAAGCATTATCAAGATAATTCACATTTAATATCTGCTTCTTACGACACTCAAATGAAAGAGATACTTAATCAGCATTATGGTATGATCAACTCCTTCTCATATTGGTTAAATAAAAATGGTTTTGAAGCACATGACTTAATCGTAAATTGTGAGTATCTTCAGAAAACCTGGGCAAAACAAAATAATTATGAGGGCGATCTTCCTGCTATTCTTTTGGAACAATTAAGTGTTCATCAACCAGAAATTATTTATTTTTGCGATATGGGCACAGTTTCTAAAGATTTAATAAACATTATTAAATCTTCTTCTTTTAACAAATTAATTGTAGGACAATTATATTCGGAAATCCAGATTGACAATAATTTGCAATTTTATGACATTATTATGTCTCCAAGCTTTCAACTTACTGAAAAAATAAAAAAGTTAAATATCTCTGCCGATAATATACCATTTGGATATGAACATAGAATAATGAATTCCGTTGACTATCAAAATAGGTTGTATCCCATTACATATATTGGAGACTTATCTAATCATACTGAACATACAAAAAATCTTATTGAAGCGATAGCAAAAAAGTTTCCAATATTAATTTGGGGGAAAGGCATTGAAACTTTTCATCATAATTCCTGGGTTAGAAAAAGATACCAGGGTGAAGTTTCTGGATTAAAATTGTTTTCCATTCTTGAACAGTCAAAGATTACGTTAAATTTTAATAATGGTGAAAATCATTATTTAAATAAGAGGATTTTTGAGGCCACAGGAAGTGGTGCTTTATTAATTACTGAATATGATAAAAATCTATTTAATTATTTTCAAATTGGAAAAGAAATAATCCATTTTAAACAAATTGATGAATGCATTGCATTTATAGAGTTTTTTCTTTCGAATTCAAAAGAAGCAATGGATATTGCCAGATCTGGTCAGGAAAAAACCCTTCAAAACTATACATATGAAAAGAATATAAAGAAAATTTCTTCGGTTTTAAATACTCATTTAGATATTAATGATCAGAAAAAAAAAAGAATTGCCTTTAGCAAATGATTCCCAAAACATCCATGATGATATAAAAAAAGAATTAATGGAAAATCCTCAATCAATATGGAAAAAATTAAAAAATGGCAATCAATATTTTTAAAATAGTTGATTAAAAAAAAATTAAATTACACCGCTATTAAAGAAGGTTAATATGAATACTGAATATTTTCAAGATTTCTTAAAGAACCCAGAACGGCTTGGGCTAGATAGTAAAGACTTTATCGATTTTGAACCCAAGCAAAAGGAAGATATCATTTTAGGCGAATATTTTGCTCTTGTTGCGAAGATCGCTGGCTCTCTTGCCCGCTGACTTATTATATAGAAGACAATGTAAATATAAACAACCTGAAGCATTTGATCATCGTCTCCATTGGCTTCAACCTGAAAAATGGTTCATAGATCACTGGTTTATTACAGCAGCAAATGTTATTAAAAAATTACCCTTGGACATAAGAGAGAAATTAAAGAGATAGAGAAAACAGACCAGGTTTTTACGCTCAATTGATATAGCCCCCAACAATATTAGATATCGAAGGCTATGAAAATAAAATTGGCTCATGAAGAAGTCTTCTTCCAATTATTTTAGGTGAAAAATATCGCCTTATAAAGAAATTTATGAAATCAACAGCCCATTATTTTCTGCAAAAAATATTGAGCCGGTAATTAGAATCATTAT
>Ga0272440_1002468_pt1 | contig 14389 bp, 11 predicted proteins | sample SSMMMBAug17_FD_192440 | JGI IMG/M metagenome (GOLD analysis project Ga0272440, IMG submission 192440) | Marine sediment archaeal communities from Little Sippewissett salt marsh, Falmouth, MA, United States - SSM-MMB-Aug17 | ecosystem: Environmental > Aquatic > Marine > Wetlands > Sediment ...
CTGCTTTCTTTTCTAAGCATTGCCGATTCTATAATCAATTGCGCAACAATTGCAATGTTGCGTAATTCAAGTATATCGGAGGTCACTTTGAAATCCCAGTAATATTCCTGGATTTCTTTTTGAATATTTTCTATACGACGTTTTGCGCGTTGAAGTCGATTGTCTGAGCGAACTATACCGACATAATTCCACATCAAACGTCGAATTTCATCCCAGTTATGAGAAACGACAATGGCTTCATCACTGTTCGTGGTGCCAGTTTCATCCCATTGTGGAATATCGCATAACTCATCAAAAGAGTTATTTTTTAATTCGTTAATAGCACTTGCAGCGGCTTTATCGGCATAAACCAGGGCTTCAAGCAAGGAATTACTGGCCAGGCGATTTGCGCCATGTAAGCCTGTGCATGCAGTTTCACCAACTGCATAAAGTCGTTTGATATCTGTGCGGCCATTTAAATCAGTTGCCAATCCACCACACATGTAATGTGCAGCAGGCACGACAGGTATAGGGTCATTTATCATATCAACGCCCAAAGACAAGCATTTTTGATAAATATTAGGAAATCTATTTTTAATGGCATCTGGAGACTTGTGTGTAATGTCCAAAAAAACTGAGTCATCACCAGATTTTTTTAATTCATTATCAATGGCACGTGCAACGACATCGCGGCATGCCAGATCTTTTTTGGAATCATATTTATGCATAAATGCATAACCATTTTTATTTATAAGAACCGCACCTTCTCCGCGAACTGCTTCAGAAATCAAAAAGTTTTTGGCATCCGGATGATACAGGCATGTGGGATGAAATTGAACAAATTCAAGATTGGCAACACTGGCCCCCGCCCGATAACCCATTGCAATACCATCACCAGTGGCAACATCAGGATTACTTGTATACAAATACACCTTTCCCGCGCCACCAGTTGCCAAAAAGCAAATTTTGGATTGAAATGTCAATACGCTATTGGATTTTACATCAAGAACATATGCACCACAACAGATATCTTCACGTGATGAAATCACCATACCGCGTTTCATGCGAACCGAATACGTAACCAGATCAATGGCAATATTATTTTCAAACAGTCTGATATTATCATTTTGCCTGACAGCTTCAAGCAAAACTTTTTCAACTTCACGGCCGGTCATATCCTGTGCATGGACGATTCGATTAACAGAATGACCGCCTTCACGCCCTAAATCTAACACCTTCGCATTATCATTAATACTGGCATTGAAACGAACCCCTAAATCAATTAGCTCTTGAATTCGATTTGGACCTTCACGAACAACCATTTCTACAGCATCCTGATTGCAAATGCCATCACCTGCATCAAGAGTATCTTTGATATGCAGGTCATATGAATCGTGCGAATCAAAAACAGAGGCAATACCACCCTGAGCAAAATTTGTGTTGGTATCTGTTGCGCCCTTTTTAGTGATCACGATAACAGAACCATGCGCTGCCAATTTAATGGCCAGTGATAAACCTGCCACACCGGTTCCAATAATTAAAAAATCGGTACGATATGTCATTGACAATATCCTTTAAAATAAGCGACCTGTACGTTTTTTTTGTGACGTTTTTCCAATGATAAATCCGAGCGCCAGAACAGCTAATGCCATGCCAAATCCCCAAAATAATTGGTAGGATTCCAATACCGCTTTTTCCTGTTTCAGTTGATTCAATTCTTTTTGCTGCTTTGTTATTTCATCAGTAATCTTATCATGTTTGTTTTTCAATTCTTTGTATTGTTGGCATCCTTTATTCAAATTATCATATGCATCTGTTAATTTTTTTAATTCAATAACCTTTTTACTCAATTCTTTTTTAATATCAGTATTTTCAGTTTTCAGTTTTTCATTTTCATTTGCAAAAGCTTTCGTATTTTCTTTTAAGTGTTCATGTTCTTTTTGAAGTTTTGTGAGGAGATCACTTTTTGGAATATCAGTTGTCAAAAATCGGGTCATTACCCATCCAACTTTACCTTGATCTGTTTCAACACGTGACCATTGATCACTTTCATCAATAAGATCGACCGATTCGCCTGAGCCGACAAGGCCAATTACCTTGTATGAAACATCAGGGCCGGTTCTCAATGTAATTCGCATCCTTTCTGTTACATACCGATTTTCCGCGTAGGATAATGCAATCAGAAAGATACAGATTAAAAAACAGTAAAGACTAATTTTCAAACTCATAATGAACACCTCTTTATAAAATAAATTTTGTAAGAAATCAATAGATACGTATTATCGTACAACTTTAATTTTTCAAAATCAGGCGGACAATCAATGTCGCGCGTTTGAAAAAACAAGGTTGTACGATACTCTCTTAATAAAGAACATTGTCAGCAATTAATAAAAATTATAATATCACATTTGCTTTAAAAAGTCTTGCTCTGATAACATAATTATAAAAAAAAATCGACACAAACGAGATTAATTAAATAATTATTGAATGAATCTGCTTGATTACACGTTGTGCTGTTTTGCCATCCCACAAATCAGGAATTTTTCTATCGTGTGCTTTACTGGTTAAAGATTCATGCACCAATGCATCCAAATTTTCGATTGTACATAGCCGATTGGTTCCCTGTGTAATAGTAATGGGACGTTCTGTATTATCGCGTAATGTCAAACATGGAATCCCCAGATAAGTTGTTTCTTCCTGTATACCACCTGAATCTGTTATGACAATTTTTGCATTTAAAACCAGATTCATGAAAGGGATGTAGGCCATCGGTTCATGGAGAATAATGTCACAAGTATTATTAAGGATGTCATAGAGTTGAAATTTTTTCAATTGCTTGGCTGTTCTTGGGTGAACAGGAAAAATAAGACGCACTTGTTTTGATATATTTATAAATGTATCTACAATGAGTTTCAGGCTGTTATAATCATCCACATTTGAAGGCCGATGAAGTGTTATCAATCCATAGGGCCTGTTCGATAGATTCAGCTTCTCAACAGTATTTGCTTTTTCAATTTTCGAACGTGTCATTTCTAATGCATCAATCATGATATTTCCAACACAATGAATACGAGACTTTGGAATGCCTTCAGCAATTAAGTTAGAATCCGCATCCGAAGAAGGTGTCCATAAATGATGGCAAATATGATCAGTAACAATGCGGTTAATTTCCTCAGGCATGGAACTATCAAATGAGCGCAAGCCTGACTCAAGATGGGCCACACAAAAGCCTTGTTTCACAGCAGCCAAAGATGCGGCCATCGTTGAATTTACATCTCCCACAACAACAACAAGATCGGGCTTTTGATCCATGATTAGTTTTTCATACGAAATCATTACCTGTCCTGTTTGCGCTGCATGAGTTCCACTGCCCACTTCCAGATGATAATTCGGGGCGGGAAGGTCGAGGTCCTGAAAAAAGGCATCTGACATATTAGGGGCATAGTGCTGACCTGTATGAATGATTACAGGTGTGGCCCAGGTTTCTTTTTGCAGGGCATGAAACAATGGCGCAATTTTCATAAAATTGGGCCGGGCGGCTGCTACCAGATGAATGACATATTGTTTTTGCATATCAGCTTTCCATGTTTAAAGTTGACAAATACTTTTAAAAAAGGAATAATTGTTTCTTTGTTTTGGAAAATGTATTTTTATATTTTTTATAGCATCATGCAATAAAAAGTGCAACATAACCCTAAATCATATATCAAACCAAATTATAAGGAATGAGGATTACTATGCATCCAATTCAGATAGCCGATGGCATATACGATGTTGGTGTAAACGACTGGAATGTCCGAGACTTTCATGGTTATTCAACGCCAACCGGAACGACTTATAACGCTTTTTTAATTATTGATGAAAAAATTGCGTTAATTGATACTGTCAAAAAAGATTTTGCCAATCAATTAATCAAGAATATATCAGAGATTGTTCCTCTAGAAAAAATAGATTATGTGATCAGCAATCATACAGAAATGGACCATTCTGGTGGATTGCCCGCCATTATGCACCGGATTGGCAAGGACAAACCTTTGTATTGTTCTAAAATGGGACATAAAAATCTGGCCATGCATTATCGAAACAACTGGAACTATCATGCAGTTGAAAATGGTGAAAAACTTAATCTCGGTAAACGACAATTGACCTTTTTGGAAGCCAGAATGCTTCATTGGCCTGACAGTATGCTCACGTATGAAAAGACTGGCAAGATTCTTTTTTCCAGTGATGCCTTTGGACAGCATTATGCTGGTTATGAAAAATTTGATAATCAAATTGATTCAGATACCTTGCTTCATCATGCAAAAAAGTATTTTGCAAACATTATCCTGCTTTATGCGGGTCAGGTACAAAAGCTTCTGAAAACAGTTAATGACATGGGACTCACCTTTAATATGATCTGCCCGGATCATGGCATAATATGGCGGGAAAGGCCGGATGTCATTATTGACGCATACACCAATTGGAGCGAGCCTATTTATACAAAAAAGGCAGTTGTTGTTTATGATACCATGTGGCAAAGCACAAAAATGATGGCTGAACAAATTTGCGAAGGGATTGTTTCTGAGGGGGTCAATGTTCGTCCGATGCATCTGCGGACCAACCACCGAAGTGATATTATGACCGAATTATTGGATGCCAGCGCGCTTGTGGTTGGCTCTCCCACATTGAACAACAATATATATCCCACAGTGAGCGATTTTCTCACATATATGAAAGGATTGCGTCCCCAGAATAAACTGGGCGCCTGTTTTGGCTCTTATGGATGGAATGGTGCATCAATTAAAATTCTCAATAGTGAACTGGAATCAATGAAATTTAAAATGATTGATGAAACAGGATTGAAAATTCAATACGTGCCTGATGAAAAAGGTTTACATGAGTGTTTTGAATATGGTGCAACAATTGGTAAATCGGTTTGCCGATTGTTGCAATAATTATTCTATTGAGCCAGTCAGACATTTTGATTTGACAAACAGGTCTGACTGGGTTCGATTCAAAAAAAAGATGTTGTAATGAAAATCCCTGTAATTGAAGCAAGCAATTGTGTTCTATGTGAGGTTTGTACAACTGTTTGCCCTTCGGTCTTTCAATTGAACGACCTGGGGTTTATTGAAATAATTGAAATGGTGCAATATCCTGAAAATGAAGTGGATGAGGCAATACAAAATTGCCCCAAAGACTGTATTTTTTGGGATGAGCAATAGTTTGAACTTAATTGGCGTGAAAAGAAATATTTTCACGCCAATGTGATATTAACCTGTGTTGACATTCTCTGCATCTAAAGCATTAATGCGTGATTCAACATCAGAAAGCATCATTTTTAAATCCTTGGCCTCATCACGCAATGCTTTAAGTTCATCTTCTCTGGTGGCATAGCCATATTCAGGTTGTACTGGCATCATGTAAGGCGCTGTAAATTGTCCCCAGCGGCCTCTACCGAATCCAGCACCACCTCTTCCACGGCCTTGTGCCGGATATCCACGAAATCCACGTGGATTCATCCGGCCGCCACCATTCCCATACCTGACACCTCGGCCGCCCGGGCTGCAAAAACCGCGCCCGCCGCCGGTCATTGGTCCACCACCTTGTGGGCCTGATCCATCAAATCCAGGCATATGAAATCTCCTTTATTTATTGTTATGCATTTCCACGTCCCTGGTTTTGGCCACGACCTTTACCACCGCCGCCGCCGCCGCCACCGCGACGTCCACCATTACCTTTTCCCCGACCATTGGAATTGCATCGTCCTTTTCCCTGGCCGGTTCCTTTTCCCTGACCTCTTGGGCCTGTACCATCTTGATTTGGCATTTGATTTATCTCCTTATGTTTATGCTGAAAACAGCGTTTTCGATGTCTTCGTTGATGACCATTTTCAAAAAATTCATAATTGCCACCTTCTATTTGAATCCCTTTGCCATATGTCAATGCATTGCCCACTATTGAACGTCCCAGATTCAATATCCGCCCAAATGTCTGCCTGGATACATTCATCAATTGAGCGGCCGATTCTTGATTCATGCCCTCTACATCAATGAATCGAATGGCCTCCATGCATTCAACAGGCAACTTTATGTATTCGATATTATCATGTTTTTCTATTGTTGGTATGAATGTTAATCCCATGGGTTGTTGTAATACAAATCTTGTTTTAATGGGTCTTGCCATAAGCCTTTTCCTTTGATTCAAATAAATGATAGCCTTGTCATGTTTTTTGTGATTATGCTCATTAAGGTAATGGCTTTTTGAGATAATGTCAAGAAAATTTTTGTCATTTGATCATAATTTTTATAACTATATGATTTTTTTTGCCATATCCTTGATCATTTTCATTTCTCTGGGCAGAGATTTTTTTGAAATGCGGTGCCATTGAATCTGGTAAGTGTTTGTCAATTGTTGAAGAGAAATCCACAATTCTTTGTGCTTAACCGGTTCACCTTCTTTTGTTTTCCAGTTGTTTCTATGCCATTTCCGAATCCACATTGAAGCCCCATCTTTAAGATAATCGGAGAGGGTATACAAATGAATGGGGTATTTTTTTTTAACCAGTTGCAAACCACCAATTGCCGAGCAAATATGTAACTGATTACTACTTGTATTTTCCATTGTTCCAGAAATGCTTTTTGTATGTGTTTTATACCGAAGATAAGCTGTCCATGCGCCTGATTTGTTTTTTGCAGAAAACGCAATCGCAGTAAAAATATGAATGGCGTCAGGATCGTCAATGGGAAGTTTTTCAATATTTTTTTCAACCTGGGTATCAATGCAGGGAACAGCCGAACAGGCTAATTTGTCAGCCGCTTCATTCCATTGATTGTCAGCATGGCCCTTCACCCATTCCCACTGAATATCAAGATTTTTTGCACAGACATCAAGGTGCTGCCAGAGTAAATGATTTTTTACTGGTGAATTCAGACTGGTTTTCCAGTTATTATTTTTCCATTTATCAAGCCAATTTGTGATACCTTCCTTAACATATTTAGAATCTGTGAATAATACGATTTTATCAGTCGATTTCTGAATTGTCTCAAGTGCTTTAATTACAGCAGTAAGCTCCATCTGATTATTGGTTGTATTTTTTTCTCCACCATTAATTTGATGAGGCGGCCTGTCTGGATAGAGAATAATTGCGCCCCAACCACCAGGCCCAGGGTTTGATTTGCACGCACCATCTGTGTATATTTGAATTGTTTTTTCTGACATTATATTTCAAAAATGGGGAAATATTATCGTCCACCTTTGGTTTTTCCAATTCAGGAGTACAATCATTGACGAACACAGACACCCACATCACGCGTTTGGAAAAACCAAATTTGGACGATAATAATTTTCAGGCATTCCTAATTGATTTTTTTGAATAATACATATTTACACCTAAAATGTCAAAACAAAATAACTAAAGCTGGTGGCATAAATTTTGCTTAGATTATGGTTTTTATTTCAGATGGTTATTTCATCAACGTGTCAGGGAAAAAGGAGCACAAATGGCAAAGATTGATGCATTTTTCAAATTAATGAATGAACAGGGCGCTTCAGATTTGCATCTTGTAGCAGGACAACAACCAGCCATGCGGATTCGTGGAGACATGGAGCGAATCAAGTATAAGGTATTGGATAATGACTCACTGAAAAGCATGCTGTATGAAATTGCACCTGAAGACAAGGTGAAACTATTTGAAGAAACCGGTGATATTGATTTTGGTTATGAAATTCCAGGATTATCAAGATATCGAGCAAATTTTTTTCAACAAAAAAATGGTGTTGCTGCTGTTTTTCGTTCAATTCCGACAAAAATTCTAACTTGTAAAGATTTGGGGTTGCCGCCAATTATACCAAAGCTGGCATCCTTGCCGCGTGGACTGGTCCTGGTAACCGGTCCTACAGGAAGTGGTAAATCGACAACCCTTGCAGCAATTATTGATGAAGCGAACAAAATAAGAAAAGATCACATAATTACAGTGGAAGATCCGGTGGAATTTGTTCATAAAAGTCAAAGCTGTATTATCAATCATCGTGAAGTGGGACTTCATACAAAAAGTTTTAATGCAGCACTTCGGGGTGCATTGCGTGAAGATCCCGATATCATTCTTGTTGGAGAAATGCGAGACCTTGAAACCATTTCTCTGGCAATCGAGGCTGCATCAACAGGGCATCTTGTCTTTGGAACGCTTCATACCACAAGTGCACCAAAAACTGTTGATCGAGTCATTGAAGTTTTTCCAAGCAATCAACAGGCTCAAATTCGATCAACATTGTCAGATGGCATTCGTGCAGTTGTGGCGCAGGTGCTTTTTAAGCGAATTGACAAAAAAGGACGATGCGCTGCACAGGAAATATTAATAGCAACGCCTGCAGTTAGAAATCTTATTCGTGAAGCCAAAACTTTTCAAATTGGTTCCATGATGCAGACTGGTAAACAATATGGCATGCAGCTTTTGGATGATTCTATTATGGATTTGTATAAAAAAGGGTGGATCAGCCCTGATGAAGCGTATGCAAAATGTAATGATAAAAGCCGATTTCGGCCATTTCTTAAAAAACCACCCACTGATTTTACTGAGGTATAACAGGAGTGCTTATGAGAATAGAATGCCAGGCATGTAATACCCGGTTTAAACTGGATGACGAACTTGTCAAAAAAGATGGCACAAAGGTGCGCTGCTCCAAATGTAAAGAAATTATCACAGTGTATCCGCAGACAGAGAAAGAGGCGTCATCAAAAACTGTGTCATCGTCCAGTCCATCGAAACCCGATTCAACCAAACATGAGGATCAAACGCCAGCAATACAAGATGCTGACAATGTTGCTTCAGAGAATATTGCAAAGCAATCGGCACCACGCTTGTTGATTTTATTAGCCACTCTGGGGATTATAGCATCAGGGGGCATTGCTTATTTTTTTCATTATCTGAATATTTATGCTGTTGTACTCATTTCATGTTTTTTTTGTGTCCTTTTGTGGCCGCTATTACAGAATTTTTTTGCCAGTATCTGGCTGAAAATAGATCAACCTTTTCGGCAGGGGGAATTAATCAGCATTGAAACTCAGGTTCAGGGGTTCGTAATTCAAAGTAATTATTTTATGACCCGGCTAAGGACAGATTCATCAGCAATCGTATCCATACCCAATTACAAGCTCATACAAAATAGAATTGTCAATTACTCTATTCATCCAGAATCGATTCCGCTATCATGTGATGTTCAGGTAGATATTCAAAATTCGCCTGACCGTGTTCGTAAAATATTACTGGATGCGGCATTACCAGTAAAAGGCGTGTCTTGCAAACTTGACCCCTATACCAGTTTAAAAGGGATTAGCGGTAATGGATTGAGCGATTACACCTTGTTTTTCTATCTTGATGATTATGATCAAAAAAAGAAAGCATTTGAAGAAATTTGGAATCGTATATGGAAATTATTTAAACGTGCTGGCATATTACCCTATGTTCCCGAACAATCAGAAGAAGAAGATTCTACTGAAACAGTTCTTGATGAAATTGATATTTTCAAACCATTTACTGATTATGCAAAATCTTACATGAGCAAAAATATGAACCGATGCCAGGTTCAACCGGGGTCTTTTGTTTTTAATCAAGGCGATGAGGGGAACTCATTGTTTATTATCGAAGAAGGTGTCGTTGCTGTTCAGGTTGAAATAACACCAGGTAAGTGTATTGAGGTTGCGCGTCTTGGTGCAGGCAGCTTTTTTGGAGAAATGGCACTTCTAACAGGCGAAGCGAGAACAGCCAACATTGTTGCAATCAGTGATACAGTTCTGTTTGAAATCACGCGTGAACATATCGCCCCATTGATTGATGAGCAACCCCAGATATCAAAATCTTTAAGCGAATTGTTGGTTCAACGAAAAATTGCAACAGAAGCTGAAAAAAATAAATATCGTGCTGAAAAAATTAATCGAAAGGCTCTAAAAAAGCAAATTATGGATCAGATTGATTCCTATTTTAAAGAATATAATAAGACAACTTATTAATCGTTTAAAATTTTTAGGAAAATCCTTAAAATATTCCTCATTTCAAAATATGTTCGTATTGTTTTTTTATTGTATAGACGTAGCATTCTACGTCTATACACGGCCTATGCTTATTGTACGTTCAAAATAAATAAGCATTCGAGCATTCCTTAGGTTTTATCATTCGTTCGACTTGACCATTGTTGACAGGTCTTATTAAGTGACAAAGAGATAGCCCGCATGGAGTATATTTCACCACATTATTTAGCTATACATACGCCTTTTTCCAGCGCTTGAGCAACAGCAATGGTTACATGATCATTCCCCGGAATACTTACAATTTGAATACCTGTGGGCAAACCTATTTTATCCAATCCTAAAGGAACCTGGGTTGCTGGAAAGCCTAAAATATTAAACAATCCAGTATATCCCCATCGTAAAGGCATTAATAAAGGCATGTAATGCCTTGGTGCTGTTGTTGGATGTGATGGAAACAGCATGACGCCTGATTTGCCAATAATTCTAATCAATAATTGCCTGAGATTATCTAATTCTTTTAAGCTGTTATTCATCATTTTTTTTGAATAGGGCAACTGGTCAAATAAAGCTGTCAGGATTGCGGGAAGTGTATGGGATTTCTTACACATCATCCATTTTACTAATTCAGGAAATGGTTGGACAGCCTGGCCATCACCCAATATTTGGGCAAATGGGATTTTGGATACAGATTGAATTTTGGCAGCCCACATATTGACAATTTTCCAGTTTTTAATATGAAAAATCGGTTTGATCGTTGCACCGCATGCTTTTAGTATACCAACACATTGATGTTGTGCGGCAAACAGATCTGATGATACATGCAAAAAGGGCTTGATTTGGGGATTGTACACTGTCAGATCTTTTATTTGAACAGATTCAGTAGAATGAATGGGGATATGATGGCATCCCGGGTCTATATTATCCGGCCCTGCAAGAATTTTTAGCAATGGCATCAAGTCTTCAGCACAACGACATAATGGGCCAGTCGTTGATATTCCAGAGATCCCTTCTTCTTCTTTGGGATAATGTCCTGTGTTGGGGATAAGCCCGGCAGTTGGCTTATGGCCAAATATGCCATTAAAAAAGGCGGGCATGCGAATGGAACCTCCGATATCAGAACCTAAACCAAATGGCGATCCGCCTGATCCAATCAATGCGCCTTCGCCCCCTGAACTTCCGCCAGCAGTGCGATAGGATTGATATGCATTGCATGTCCTTCCATACAATGGATTGTAACTTTCCATCCACAGGCACATTTCAGAAACATTGGTAACGCCCAAAGGGATTGCACCCGATGATCTTAATCGCGCGACAGCAGTGGCATCCTGGTTTGCAATACAGTGTTTTCGTTTTAACAATCCGCCTGTATTTGGCATACCTGTTAAACAAAAGCTTTCTTTGATTGTACAGGGAACCCCTAAAAATGGTGGAAAATTTTTGTTATCGTTGTTTTTAACAAATTTATCAGCCGCATCGGCTTCTTCTCTGGCCGTATCAAATCGGGATTGAACCATTGCATTAATTTTGGGATTGACATGTTTAATTCTAGCAATATGGGCATCGACAACATCTCTTGATGACACGTTCTGATTTCGAATCATTTCTGCAAGGCGGGTTGCTGAAAGGCTTAAAAGAGAGTTCATATTAATTATCCGGTATTAGGATTGTAGAGACAAATATATCTGTCTCTACAATTGTTATTTTAGAAACCGGGTTATCCAGCAAGCATTAATCTTTCTGAATTCCCAAAGCTTTTTCGATTTTTTCCAACAAAACTTTTTCTTCATCGGCCAGAACCTTATCCGCCATAGCAACTTTTTTAGCAATGTCAAAGGCTTCAGCGCGTTCTTCTGGTTTTTCCAATAGATTGACAAGTGTATCAATGGCCAGTTCCTGATCGGTTTGAAGAATACGAGATTGTTCTTTAACTTTCTTTTTGAAAAGAGCCGGGTGGATTTTTTGCAAAACAGGATGAGAACGAACAATGGATTCAGAAACAATATACTCCGCCTTGTCAACAATATGATCCGCACTGGCAACAGCCAGCATGATTCGGATGACACCTTCAGCAAAACCGCCTTCAGTCATTCTATTGAGCCAGACATCTTCATCTTCAAGAAGGGACTGTGTATGGGCCTGTTCTTTTTGACGATTAATTTCTTCTTGCACTTCTTTGGGCAATTCTTTGTTGAAAAATTGTTTCATAATGGGACTGCCATAAATTGACTTGAAAACAGATTCTTGTGATAAATCGCGTATATCCCGATAAAAATTTAAAACAGATTCGATCCCTTTGGACATATATTGTTCAAGTTCAACAAATAAGTTATTTGGCGAGGCTTTTTTGCGGTATTTTCGTACCATTGATGCCATCGTTGCAATGGGAAACATCATTGGATTGAGATCAGAAAAGGGGTATCTTTGAACTCTCAGGGGATGAAGTTGTCGTAAAAACTCTGCTGTAAATTCTGTTGTGGTCATTTTTACCAGCGGGCTGAAATAAGCCTTGTAAACACTGTCGTTAACTTCAGATAAAAAGGCAACCGGCTCAAAATCCAGTTCATCATCCATGCCATCATCCAAGGTCATGATATCATCAAATGTTCTTTCCTCAAATTTAACGCGATTTTCAGCCATGACCATTGAATTATCACCTTGCTCAATCACCATTTCATATAGTCCGGGCTCGAGATAATCAATCATATCCATGCTGCCGATGATTTCTTTATGTTCTTTATTCGCAACACTGGATGCAACAAAAATTCCCAAATGACCAATTTTTTTATGAACCATATAAACCATAACCTGCTGCCGGCGCTTGATTTCTTCAATAGAGCCATAAACTTTGATAATCCAGTTAAGCGCCTGTTGCGGCGGCGTAATGTTATCTCCCTGTGATGCAAACACAACAACAGGATCGTCAAGATTTTTAAGATCAATTACGCTGTCATCTTCCATTTTCATGCCCTGTTCAAGCTTGTTGCCAACAAACAGACTGTCTACAATAAAATGGATTTCTTCAGATGTCATACAGAAAAATCCGCCCCACCATTTTTCAAAGTTCAGGTAGCGGGACTCTTCAGTATCGATTTTTCGATATAGATTATATTGTTTTGTCCAGATGGTATTGGCAGGATTTAACAATTCCATATTCAATACCAGATTGGCACCATCAAACGTGCCATTTCCTAAATCGCTGAAGAAAGATGACATCCAGACACCACCAAAAAGCCCACCGCGATAACGCATGGGATTGGAGCCATCAACACCCGCCCAGTAAGACAATGGCGACCCGGCAAGAACCAGAGGGCCTGTAATATCAGGACGATCCGCACTTAACAGCGCTGTTGCCCATCCTGCCTGACAATTGCCGATCACTGATGGCTCGTCAGCTTTGGGATGCCGCTTTCTGATTTCTTCAAGAAAGTGGATTTCTGCATTTTTTACATCTGCAAGGGTCTGGCCGGGAACCGGATCGGTATAAAAAAAGATAAAATATACAGGATGACAATCTTTTAATGCCAATCCTATTTCAGATTCTTCCTTTGTGCCACCTATGCCTGGGCCATGACCTGCACGTGGATCAATTACGACAATTGGGCGTTTATTTGGATCAGTTGTCTGGCCTTCACGCGGGAGTATGCGAGACAGGGAATAATTGACAGGTCTTTTTAATGTTCGGCCATCGATCAAGACCTCATAATCGAAAATCAAAACAGGGGGTTGACCTTTATGTAAATGTTCCAAATAGTTATTGCCACGTTTCCGAATAACATCCCAAAAAAGAATACTTCGCTGGAACGAATCGATCCAGTATTCTAAAGCATCCTCAAGTATACTTAATCCGGGAATTTGTGATTCTGTCATTAATGACCTCCATTTTTACTGGTTATTGTAAGGCCTTTGTTCCCTTTGTTTGCTTTCCATGCTGGGGACGGCCTGTTAAATTTTTCAATATTTTGAAAAAATATTTTTCGATGCACGAGATATCTTAAAATTAGCCTACATGAATGATAAAATCAACCAATATTTTATTATTGTTTCAGTTAATTGTTTGGATGGTTATACAACTACATTCAAGAGATCATGCGCTGTTCTTGACATGTTGGATGGTGTTGGATAATTACAAGTTTTATTCTTCTGAATTCAATAATATTCAACAGTCCTACCCATTATCAGGAATAATCAAAACCTGCCCGGGATAAAGGGTTGATTTTTTTGAGATCCCATTCTCCTGTAAAATTCGATTCACAGAAACCCCGGTTTTTCTGGATATTCGGCCAAGATAATCCCCTTGTTTTACACGATATGTTCGGGATTTGCTGGCTGGAATTCTCAGAATTTGTCCGGGATAGATTTTACTTCTGGTAGAAAGTTTATTGGCGCGCACAATATCTTTAA
>Ga0272440_1002469_pt1 | contig 14389 bp, 7 predicted proteins | sample SSMMMBAug17_FD_192440 | JGI IMG/M metagenome (GOLD analysis project Ga0272440, IMG submission 192440) | Marine sediment archaeal communities from Little Sippewissett salt marsh, Falmouth, MA, United States - SSM-MMB-Aug17 | ecosystem: Environmental > Aquatic > Marine > Wetlands > Sediment ...
ATCTTGGCTGGTCAAAAGGCGGGACTGTCAATAAATATCTTATGGATTTAGTTGAATCAGGCTTTGTTGATAAGTACTATTTTAAGCATCCAGGTAAAAATGTTTCAAATAGAAAAATCAGGTATCGCTTAATTGATAATTATCTAAGATTTTATATCAAATATATAAAACCAAAGGTGTTGGATATTAATAATAAAAAATTTGAGCATATCCACCTGGAAATGTTACCCGGATGGGATATTTTGATGGGCTTTCAATTTGAAAATCTTGTTCTAAACAATTGGAAATCTGTATGTACCTTGATTGGACTATCCATTCCATCAATAATATTTGCCGGCCCATATTATCGAAAAAAAACGAAGAATCTCAGTGGTTGCCAAATTGATCTAATGATAGAAACCAAATATTCTCTTTATGTATGTGAAGTCAAGTTTCGCAAAAACATTCGAACAAATATCATTGAACAAATGCAGGAAAAGATAAAAGGATTAGGGCCAGTGAATAATTTATCAATCAAACCTGTTTTAATCTATGTGGGATCCATCGACAAAAAAATTATTGCATCAAAATATTTCTCTGAAATCATCAATTTTGAGCAGCTTTTAACAAATGGGCAATTCTATTAGACATGATCGTTGGAAAAGTGTTTAATACAAATAAGTACTATAAGTCCAAGTCCTGACATTCATCATTATCTGCTACGTCTCAAGGCATAAAAAAAAATTAACAAGAAGTGAAATAGCTAAAAGGCATCCGCTTGTAGATTATTAGCCGGGCCCTAATTGAACCAATTGTGTCAGGCCGCCAATGGGAATATTGTCTACCCTGACAATTAATTGGCGTTTGTCAGTTGTTATATAGAAATATGCCTTAAAAAAAAAGCCTTTCATGCCCGATGCTGTTAGTAATAGTTTTTTGCATTTAAAATGACCGGCTGGCACATCTATAACAACATCGTCAAGCACCTTAAAATATAAACAATGTGTTTCAATTAATGGAAATTTTGCAATGCGGACCAGGTCAAATTGGATGGGTGTGGTGCGCGTTAAATCAATATTTCTCACCATGCCTGTGAGTTCAATATATACATTGTTGTTAAAGACTTTTTTTTGATAACAATTCTTTCCATCCCAGATGCCTTTCATTTCAAACAGACCATTATTATTGAAAGTCATTTGCATGCGATTGGGGCCGACCTGGTATTCGGTCAAAAGGGGTTGTCCATCAGATGTACTGACAACATCCCAACAATGACGTCCTCCTGGAGAGTATATTCTGGGATCGGTATAGTTGCCACATGCTTCATATTGCATCAAATCTTTGGTATGATGTACAATCATTTTTTCTTCGTAACTTTTTCCATTGATTTGAACTGCATACAACAAATGCTCGGTTTCTGAAATCGCTGCAAATGAAATAAATTGACAAAATACAATGGCACAAAAAACAATATATGGTATTTGAACAAAGCATTTCATGTTCCACCTCCGCTGCATGTTCTTATTGCGCTAAATTTTGATTAATTAGTCTTTAGACTGGCAATAGTAAACAATAAGATCGCGAATACTTTTTTCTGATACAGGTTTGGGTAAAAATTCATTACATCCTGCGTTTATAGATGCTTCTCTTACCTTCTCCTCATAGTCTGCACTGAGCGCCACAACAGGAGTTGGGGCACCACAGTTGTTTTCGGTTTCAAACTTTCGTATTTCTGTGATTGCTTCAAATCCATCCATCACAGGCATTTGAAGGTCAATCAATACCAGATCATATGTACTTGTTTTAAAATAGTCAACGCATACCTGCCCATTTTCTGCAAGATCTAACACACAGGGAAAGGGTTCAAGATAATGTCCAATCATAAGCATATTATTGGGGCTGTCATCAGCCACCAGTATGCGGATTTGTTTGTTAAAAATGGGCTCTTTTTCGGTTTTTTTGGGGGGAGTCGTATTCTGTTGAAAAGTATCTTGAGGTGATTTGGGTAACAGCACTGAAATTCGGGTGCCATTGTGTTCATCGGATTGAAATTGAATGTCACCATTATGGTAATTTGCAATGAGTTTTGCACTGTAAGTGCCCAGTCCAGTTCCGGTTTTCTTGCCACTGGTGGCATATTTTTCAAAGAATCGATCTCGCAAATCCTGAGGAATGATGCCCTGATTATGGATGATGATGTGATGCATATCTGAATCAGTCTCAAAGGTAACAGAAATTTTTTCATTGGCAGGTGACGCTTCAATTGCATTCTTTATCAGATTGGCCATCAAGGTTTCCAGTAATCGCTTTTCACCATAAACAGAATAAACATCCTGTTCATTCATGGGCTTTTCATAGATAAAAAATAAGATTTCAATTTTTTTGGTATAAAGCATCTGGTAGAAGTCGGTTTTAATTTTTGTCAAAATGGAAACGAGATTACAGGGGATCGGCAATAATACATATTTTCCCTGCTCCATTTTAAAGATATCCAGGGAATGATCAATCATTTCCAATGCCTGTCTACCGCTGGCACGAATTTGTTTAATCCAATTATTTTGTTCATCACTGCAGTTGTCATTCATCAAGAGCATATCTGACAGGCCAATAATGCCGCTCAGTGGATTTTTCAAGTCGTGGCGCATGATTCGATCAACATCGTCTCGAAGTCGTTCCATTGCTTTTCTTTCTGATATGTCTCGTACCAGAATCCAAAGGCTTTTATCCTCCTCAGCAGATCGCCACAAGCGCATTTCAACTGGTATTCTTGAATTGGATGATTGAATGATATCGCATTCAAAAGCATTACTATAACCATTTTTAGTCACTTCCTGTGAGATTATCTGTTTAATGGTGCTTTGCTGCTCTATGGGCAAAAAATCAGTAAACATGCACTGGGAATTGATAGATTGACCGAGTAAATTCAGTGCCCCAGGATTGACATCTTCAACCTCAAAGGATTCATTGATACGAATAATTGCATCAACGCTGGTATCAAATAGCCCCCGATATTTTTCTTCACTTTGTTTTAATTCTGTATATAGTATTTTCAGTTCATTGGTCTTTTGTCTGAGACTGATTTGGGTGGCCACACGTGTCAGCAGCTCTTCAGCCTGAAATGGTTTTGTTACATAATCCACAGCCCCAACATTGAAACCTTTAACAATATCAACAGTTTCAGTTCTTGCAGTTAAAAAGATTATTGGAATATCCTGAGTTTTAGGATTGGCTTTTATCTTTCGGCAGGTTTCAAAACCATCAATGCCAGGCATCATCACATCAAGGAGAATCAGATCCGGCATCAACTGCTCCACCCGAGCAAGGGCTTGTTCGCCGCTCATTGCTGGTGTGATTAAATATTCATTGGCCCCTAAAATACTTCCCAGTACCTGAAGATTCTTTGGGACATCATCGACCATTAAGATTAATGGTTTGTTTTTATTCTCGTTGGATTGTGACATATTTCTTTAGTATTGAACGATCATATTATACAAAATGTTCATGTTTTTTGTCTTTAACTTTTTGTTAAATAAAATTGATACAGCGTGTTCCCAGGATTCTGCAAGGCAACATCTGAGAAAGCGCTTGAATTGTATTTATCCCAAACAATACTGTTTGTCAAATCTAAAAAGAATTAAACCGAAACTTGCGACCGGTCCAGGCTCCGATATTGAATCGCTTCAGCAATATGCTGGGATTGAATGGCGGTCATTTGATCCAGATCAGCAATGGTGCGCGCAATTTTGATTATCCGATGAAACGCTCGTGCAGATAAACCCAATCGATCAGAAGCTGTTTCCAGTAGTTTGTAGGATGGCTCATCCAGGTGGCAATGGGCTTGTAACATTTTCTGTGACATTTGGGCATTACAATGAATGCTTTCTTCTTTAAATCTAACTGCCTGTATTTGTCGCGCATTGGCCACTCTTTCACGAATTATTGCTGATGATTCACTTGAGACCTCATTTTTTAATTCCTTATAAGATACCGCAGGGACATCCACATGAATATCAATTCTATCCATCAGAGGTCCTGATATTTTGCTGCGATAGCGATGAATTTGATGAGATGAACATCGACAATCATGGTTGGGATCCCCCAGGTATCCGCAGGGACAGGGATTCATAGCGGCAACCAGAGTAAAAATACTGGGATATGTCACACTGATCGCCGCACGAGATATTGTAACTGATTGATCTTCAATGGGTTGGCGAAGTACTTCCAGGACATTTTTTTTAAATTCAGCCAATTCATCCAAAAACAATACCCCATTATGTGCAAGACTAACTTCACCTGGCTTTGGAGAATGGCCGCCACCAATCAATCCCGCATCAGATATGGTATGATGAGGTGATCGAAAAGGTCGCCGGGTGATTAATGCGTCATTTTTTTTCAATACGCCGGCAACACTATAAATCTGAGTCGTTTCAATGGCTTCATCAAAACAAATGGGCGGTAGAATGGTAGACAATCGTTTGGCCATCATGGTTTTTCCCGACCCGGGTGGACCAATCATAATCACATTATGTCCGCCTGATGCAGCAACTTCCAGAGCGCGTTTGACATTCTCCTGACCTTTGACTTCAGAAAAATCATTGACACTGCTTGTCTGGCGATTAAATAATGTATTGATATCAACCCTTGTGGGTGGAATATCAATAATCCCACGACAATAATCAACCAGATCTTTCAGATGTTCAATACCAATCACAGTAATATCTTCAATCACAGCCGCTTCATGTGCATTGACTTTGGGCAGAATCACACCTTTTAGGCCGGCACGTTTTGCCCCAATTGCCATTGGCAGTGATCCATTGACTGCTTTCACTCGACCATCCAATGATAATTCCCCTAAAAACAAATACTGATCCAGGAATTCCCATGAAAAAATATTGGTTGCAGCCAGAATACCGGCTGCAATGGGAAGATCAAAGCCTGTGCCTTCTTTTCTAATATTTGCAGGTGCAAGATTGACAGTGATTCGCTCATAAGGAAAATAGTAGCCAGAATTTCCTATGGCAGATTTCACTCGATCTTTACTTTCCTTAACTGTCGCTTCAGGCAATCCAACCATTGTAAAAGCAGATAATCCATTGGATATATCGACTTCTACTTCCACGACATGGGCTTCTATTCCAATAATCGCACAAGATAGAATTTGAGATAACATGTTTACATGATCCTTTTTTTTTGTTTGGAGGGCAATCCAAATTAGCCGCCAATATTAACCATCTGGTCATTACAAGAGATTCGTATGGGGTGCGACATGGGTTTATTATTGACAGCAGTAATGAGCAGTTGTTGTATTTCTTCATCAGTCCCCCCTTTTCTGATAGTGGTTCTAATATCAATCTGCTGGTCAGATAACAGGCATGCTCGTAAAAAGCCATTGGCAGTCAAACGAAGACGATTGCATGTTTGGCAAAAATGATGACTGATTGCATGAATAAAACCAATTTCACCCAGACCATTTGTTAGTTTAAATCTTTCAGCCGGTCCATCGTGAGATTGGCTTTTGACTGGGGTCAATGGTCCTAAATGTTTTTCAATGGTATTTTTAATCGTTTCAGCAGATACCCATCTCTGGGAAAACAAGTCTGAATGACCAACAGGCATAAGTTCAATAAATCGCACCCAAAAAGGATATTGTTGTGTTAATTGGGCCAATGCCACCCATTCATCATCATTGATACCTTTCATTGCAACAACATTCAGCTTGATTGGGTCGATCCCTGCATCATAAGCAGCAATCAAGCCTTTCCAAACCCGATGCCATCGATTTGCACCTGTGATAGCAAAATATTTTTCAGGATTTAATGTGTCCAGACTGATATTGATACGATTAATACGAGCATTAACGATATCCTGTATATGACGTTCCAGCAAAATACCATTACTGGTAAAAGAAATATCTTCAAGATCAGTCATATATGACAGTTCTTTTAAAAAATCAAAAACACCCCGCCGCACAAGTGGTTCCCCACCAGTGATTCGAACTTTTTTGATTCCCAAATAAATGCCTGCTTGAATAACCCCAAGTATTTCTTCATAACTGAGAATATCTTTGTGGCTGAGCATCTGAAAGGACGGCCCAGTACGACAATATATACATCTTAGATTACAACGATCTGTAATAGACACACGAAGATAGCTCAACTGTCTGTGCCATTGGTCAATTAATCCCATAGATTTATTTACGAAATAAATTGATTTTTTTTACGAAATAAAATTGAAAGCAGAGCCAGTCATTGAATGAACCCTGCTTTCAACAGGTAAGACATTAATGTATGACAATTTCCACCCTTCGATTGAGGGCGCGATTTTCTTTTGAATCATTAGGGGCTGATGGCCGGCTAAAACCAAATCCCTTAGTGGAAAGTTGGCTGGCTGATACCCCCCCTTGAATCAGAATTTTTTGCACATTCATGGCTCGCATTTCTGACAATGCTTGATTGTATTCAGCAGCTCCGGTGTTATCTGTATGCCCCTGAAGTTCTACACGCAGATAAGGATTGGTTTCAAATACTTTAACAGCAGTCATGAGTTTTCTTGTGTAGATTGATTGTACATCTGCTTTATCCCAATCAAAAAGGATCTTATTAATTTCCCAGCATCCATTGGAATCAACAACAGCGCCATCAGGTGTTCTGTTGCATTGATCCGCAGAATCGGGAACGCCATCACCATCAGCATCAGCCCCCTTAATATCTGTTTCTACCAATCCAATCTTAGGACCGCCAAAGAATATACTATGAACAAAGGCTTTCATGGCGGACTTTGAATTCAACTTGCTGGCAGCAACCGGAAAACCACATGAAGCTTTTTGAGCCAGTTGACTCATATATGTTGCGCCCTGTGGATGATTGCCCACACGAATCGTATACAGACAAAGACGATCTCCCAAATCCGATGCCAGTATTTCTGCGGATTTTAAAGCATAATTATTACTGGATATGCCATCGCTGATAATAATTACCGCAATATTGCCAGATGCCGCTTTAAGATCGTATTTAGCAGCATTGATTGCAGCACTCATGGAAATTTTGCCTTTGGCAGTTGTGACAGAATTTACAGCCATTTGAAACTTCTTGGTATCGTGTCGAGAAAGACCATAAATCAACTGCGTTGTATTGGCAACTGTTCTTAGACCGCTGGTAAGCTCTAATTGTTTCACTTCATGATTCAGCATGGTAAGCACGTTTTTGGATTCATCCAGTTTTTTCTGTCCAAAAGCATTATCTGCCAGGGTTGCTGTGGCATCAAAAATAACCAGTAATGTTTCAATCCGCTGAACGGCCTCGGTTTTAATACTTGAATCAATCTGTTTTTTTCCAAAAAATGAACACGCAGAAAGCAGCGTACACATAATAAAAATTACAGTTAATTTGCCCCAATTTTTCATCATAAAAATTCTCCTTTTCATTTTTTCCAATTATTATCCAAAATTAACCCCTGACTATTTGTTTTTTTAGCTGTAAAAACAAATAGCGAATCGTTGATTTTAGACGATAAAATTAAATTTTTGATGGCACTATATTAAACATTTGTTAAAAGTCAATGTTTTTATTTGATACAATTGAAAAAAAAATTAAAAACCAATTCTATTCATTCAGTTTTTTTGGATATACAAGAATTCTGTCACCCGGATGAATATGATTCCTATGACTGATACGATTCCATATTAAAAGAGCGGGTAATGGTACATTAAAACGTTCAGCAATATTAGACAGATTGTCTCCTTTTTGAACAATATAAATATGCGTTTTTTCCTGTTGGGCCCATACATTCATATTTTTTTTGTACCGATTATGAAAGCCTGTTGAGGACCCTTTTGGAATCATAATAGTATGCACGCCCTGGGCCAGGTAATGTCCCCGAATTTCTGGGTTGAGATCCTTAATTTTTTTAAAATATGTATTGGCACTTTTGGCAAGAATTTGAATGGGAATATCCTGGGGACAATTGATTTGAACCCGATCAAACTCAAGTGGTTTATATAAATCATTTTTAGATAATCGAAATCCATATTTTTTTGGGGATGACATTATTAGCTTGACTGCAATGGCTTTAAATACATAGCGTTGTGTTTCCAGAGGCAGGTGTAACTGATAGTAATTGTGGACTTTTTGTACTGTAATTTCGGCTTCAAGGCCATCTTCACCCATATTGTATGCAGCGGCAGCAAGGGTCCATGAATCAAAAAGTTGGTAAAGGTCTTTTAGATATCGAATGGCAGCATCAGTTGATTTATATAAATTACGACGTTCATCAATGCGACTGTTGACAATCAAATCATATCTTGTGCCTGTGGGCCGCATGAATTGCCAAAAACCCACAGCACCTTTTGATGATCCCGCATGGGCACGCAAAGCACTTTCAATGACACATAAATACTTGATATCATCAGGTACTTTCGCAACAGACAGCATTCGCTCAATATATGGGAAATAACGATTGGCACGTTTCAACCACAAGATTACCTGTGGGCGATTCCATACTGAGAGCATCAATTCCTTTTCCATTCGTTCTTTTATCTCAGGCGTGTTCATGGGAACAGGTTCACCACAAAAACTCAAGGGGAATTGTATATCCAAACAGGAATCTATTGATGGAAAATTTGCAGGTTCAAGTATGGCATCTGCGATACTCCCCATTTCATTCAATATCAAAAAAGTGCCAACAATAATCAACATAAATGATTGTTTTGTCATATCAGTTCAGCCTTTGTCGATGGTAAATAAAAGCAGAACATGTAGAGTTGCTACATCTCTACAGTACAGTTACCTTAAAATGTATAATATCAATAATTAGGAGATTTTTTAAGCATTCCTTACTTATTGAGACATGATTATTTTTAAATAATATCTTAATGTGAGGAATAAATCAAGATATTATTGTTTTATTATCTATTTCCAAACCCAACGCAGGGGGTAAACCTGGGTAAACCTGACGGCTATGGGGTAAACCTGTACCCTGAAAATAAATGGTTCCTGAGAACGCATATTGCGATGCAATATAGGATCGCATACACCAAGGATGTAAAATTTGGTATGGCATTTGCAAGAATGGCTGCTATAATTTGTTTGCGTTCAAATATCATTGGACGCATTCCCAATAAGTAAAGAGGTACGATATGTCAAAAAAACAGTTTCAAGTATTAATGATATCTGTCATTATTTTTTGTATTAACGTTTATCCCATATGGGCTCAATTTATTGATTTCCCATACACAGTTCATCAACATGATATTAGTGTTGATCATTCCGAGATGGGCGCGAGTTTTCTCAAAATCAGAGGTTACTTTGGAAAAAACAATGATTCAATGGATCAATACAAATTATTATGGAAACAATACGATATCCATAATAATTTTATTCGATTTGATACAACCGCAATATCTGAATATCCTGTTTTTCATTTTCAAAGGAAATCATTAAATTTCTATGAATTCTGTATCGTGGCTCTGGATTCAAAAGACAGGATGATTGATGCCACAAAAGTTCAATCAGTCAATCCATCACAATTGATAAACCAATCACGAAAAAAGACGAAACAAAACCGATCCGAGCCTTTATTAAGCCCCTCAGAAATAGAATTAAAATATGAGATAGACCATCAGTCATTTCCCTATATCAACCTTCTGGCTCAAATTACCATGAATGATATTCCTTTTGATGGCAAAAAAGATAACTATCCTTTATTGGAACATCAAAATTTTACAGTTTATGAGGATCAAAGGTTGCAGCCCATTCGAGAGCTTCTCCCCCCTGAACCCCTCGGCTACTCAAAAATAGCAGATATTGTCATTGTTCATGATGATTCTGGTAGTCTTGATGATGAAGCCGCTCAAGTAAAAGAAAATATTAACTTATTTGTCAACAATCTTTCACAAAGCGGCATTGATTATCGTATCGGATTATTACCTTATGGTGGCAGCGGCGAGTTTAGTGATCCAAAAGGAACAATTCTTCATAATGGTATTTTGTCTTCAGATACAGATACGTTTCTCAATGATGTGGATCAAATGCAATTTGATGGCAGCACTGAAAATGCTTTCTGCGCGTTAGAATTAGCAATTGAAAGTATTGTGTGGCGCCCTTCAACCCAAAAAGTGATTATACTGGTTACTGATGAAGGTCCTGACCCTGATGGATGTCCCCTCCCAGAAGCTGAAATTATTGAAGCCCTTTGTCAATCCAATATTGTGGTGTATGTATTGACAGACGGCCAGCAGGAATTTGATGGTATTGCTGATACAACCAATGGGAAAGTTTATAATATTACAGCAAACTTTAACAGTATCTTAAATGAAATTGGCGCGGATATTGTTGCCAGGTATATTGTTCAGTACGAATCAGACAATACCCTGCTTGATGGCACCCAACGATTTGTCGATTTAAATGTCTGGGCAGTCAATGACCAAAACGCAAAGATTGAAACATCTATTACAAAAACTTATACACCAACCCCGCCAATTCGTATTCAACTGACATCTGAAACCCGGCACCTGTCAACACTCGGCCAACGCAAGAACAAAGCATTGCATATTATAGTCAATATTACACAAGGAAAAACAACCGATTGGGATGATATCAGTGCAAAACTGCATTATCAAAATCAAAACCAATCTTTTCAAACAATGCCAATGGTCCATCTAACGAGTGGGATATATAAAGCCACAATACCATCCAATGAAGTTTTAGACCCATTTATTCATTACTACATTTCCGCAACAGATGGGACTGTAACATCAACCTTACCTTCAGTTGACCCGACTGATAACGCCATTGTTATTGCTGTTTTACCCAATTTTGCACCTGTCATTACACATACGCCAGTCATTAATGCGGTTGAAGGTGTCAATATCGCCATTTCTGCCAGAATTGAAGATGCAACCAATAGGGTATCTAAAGTGCAACTTTTATTTCGTAAAAATGGTGAATATAACTATCGAAAAATAACAAAAGCTGTAAATGATACAAGTGTCAATTTCACTGAAGTCATTTCCAAGGAATACGTCACAGCAAATGGTGTTGAATACTATCTATCTGCTGAGGATGATTATGGGGTCAATCAAACCTTTGGATCGCCTGACCAACCCATTCAAATTTTTGTAACGTCTGAAATCACTAATATTGACCAAAAAGATATTGGCAATATCACTGTATACGCAGATTCTTTTATACAAGATTCTCTAAATAGTCATATTTGGGTAGCAAGTGGTAATGTTAGAATAGGAACAAAAATCAGTGGCAATCATCTGATCAGCATCTCGACATCAGTGCAAATGGATTATAGTACCCTCAAAATTACAGGGATCAGTGCAGGCGATTTGGTTGCTCAAAAGATAAAACGAAACCCATTTAAGGGCATTGAAAATATCCCGGTGTATTATGGCAATTTCGAGATTGATTGCGTTCCCATAGAGCCAATATTAAAAATGATTAATGGCGACTCCAAATTAAGACTTATTGGCAATCTTCCCTTTTTATTTCCATACGCAAATAATCAACTGACAATACAGGATGATCAACTGATCATCCATGATGTAACTGCACATATCACTCAGGGTTTTAATATATTATTAACAATTGGTGACATTGTTCTTTCTCAAAAAGGTGCGTCCATGTCTCCGATCACAATCAGTGGTAGTGATTTGTTAAACCAATATCCATTATCATTAAATCCAAAATGGTCGCTGTCTAACCTGGCCTTTGAAGTGGATTTATTTCGTGAGTATATCAAAGGATCGGGTGAATTCAATATTGAGGGATTAATTGGCAGTGAAACCGCCGGACTAGGGGCAACCTTTGGATTTCTTTATGACCCATTTGCCATTGAAACCCTGGGAGGCAATCTAAGCTTTCCATCTAGCTTGCAACAAATCCTTACTATTCCGCCAACCCCGCCATCACTTATAGGTGTCAGGATTGATGGCGGCTCTTTTCTTGTGGATAATATTACGAGCAGCTTTGATGGCCTCGCAGGCCTGCAATTACAAGGCACCTGCTCTGCCAGACTTGTTGATAGCTTTTCGATTGCTGACGCATTTGAGCATGTAACTGGCTATAAAATCATTTCAGGTGAACTTGCCTTGCTGATTGATTTGAGCGGTCAGGTTGAATTATCAGGCCAGGTCAAACTACTAGAGCATATCAAGCTCGCTGGTGGAAATATTGGCATTGGCAATCCCACGTATATTTCAGGAAATATTGATATAATGGATATTCTACTTGGCAATGTTTACCTGGCTGTCAGTTCGTCTAACAGTTATTTGATTTTTGTGGGTAAAAATCAGCTCACATTACAGATTCCCACATATGCCCCCTGGATAGGCGGATATGAACTGACTGATATTGACAATGATGCCACAATTAAACTCACAGCCAATGGCATTGATCAGGCTGATTTTCGGTCCAGTTATAAACTCTTTTTTATTGACCTTGCAATTCGTCTGGATATCAGCAATCCACAAAATCCTAATTTGTATATTACTGGTTGGGACAAAACCATTCAAGTTTTCAGAAAACGAACTAAAAGAGATGCCAATCAAATATCTTTTACCATTTCAGAACCTTATCAGCAAATCATTGTAAAAATGGATTCAGCATCCAATGCCCCTCTATTTAACCTGACATTTCCAGATAACACCATATATACACCAGAAAATGCATCTCTTGAATCCCTTGCAAATAATGTAAATGACATTTTTTTCATCAGAAACACAAACGCTCATGAAGCTTATTACGCAATCAATAACCCTTTAAAAGGTAATTATAAGATAGACATAACCAACACGTCTGATATTGGAGAGTACAATCTTCATATCCTGGGACCAAATTCAAAACCAGAAATCGCATTGACGTGTTTATCGGATAATATCACCTGGGATGGCGCCAGCCCTGTTGAGATAACATGGACTGGGAATGATATTGATAACAATGCCAAAATCAGTCTATTTTATGATACTGATAACTATGGCAATAATGGTTATCTCATTGTGGATGGTATTATGGAAGACAGTGGTATTCGTTCCTATCAATGGCAAATATCGGAAAACATGCAACCGGGTAATTATTATATTTATGCCCAAATTGATGACTCTGAAAATGCTCCCATTTATGTATATTCAAGCGGTTTTGTTTCTATTGAAAATGAACAGGCCCCCTCTTGTCCTGAGAATGTATTGGTTTCTCAATTAGATGGAGAAATTGAGGTGCGTTGGGACCCTGTTTCTGATGACAACCTTGCAGGGTATCGTGTGTATCTTTCCGAAACTTCACAACAAAATCAACCTGAGTACCATTTTTCTACTGGCATTAATACCAAAATTGCTATACCAGGACTGGTCAATTCAAAAGCCTATGATGTCGAAGTTTCAGCGGTGAATACCAATGGCTTTGAAAGTGTTCGCAGTCCCGCCCAAAATGTTATTCTTGATGGCAATGCGACTGGTGGTACGCCTGATTTAACACTCAATCTAACCCATTCTTCAGTGTCGCTTTCAAACAACCAAAATGTTCTTCAAGAGAAACTATCCATTGATGCCCAAATTGATAATACAGGTCATTATGACGCCTATAGTGCCGATATTTTCTGCTATTTTGGTTCAATGGCACAACATAATTTGATTGGTAAAAAAATGATTTCGGAAATCAAAGCCGGAGAAAGTGTGCTGGTTAAGTTTGAAATTGAAACATCAAAAATTGCCAATAGACCTGATCAAAGAAATATTATCATTCACATAGATAATGTTTTACTGCCTGAATTGAATACAAATAACAATATTGGAATTATTCATAACGAACTAGAATTTCAAATTGATAAAGGCATATCGGTGCCCACTGGTGATGGCAAATCCATTAAGGTTTTTTTACTGGAGGGGCAATTAAAATCAGTGAACGCGTTTCACCCTGAAAATATCACAACCACAGAAAACAGACCTGATAATCTACCATATGGTCTTTTTGATACACGTTTTGAAACAACTGTTGGGGGAGTCGCCCGAATTCGTATTGAATTTCCAGACCCTTTGCCATCAAATGTTCAATGGTTTAAGTTTATGAATAACCAATGGCAAGACTATAGCGATGTTGTATTCAATTCACAAAAAACTGAAGCCATTATTACGCTTCATGATGGTGGTACTGGAGATGATGATGGTATTCAAAATGGTGTGATCATTGACCCTGCAGGACCGGGTGCCTTTAATGTGATTGAGGGAACGAGTGATGATGACAATGGTAATTGTTTTATCTCCATTTTATAACAATGATTTGAGTGTAACCAAAAAAATTGTCTTATACTTGCAGATTGCATCATGCTATTTTTTCAAAATCAAGTCATACTCCCTTTATTATAAGTAAGCGGTCATAAATTTTCGGGTAGATCGTAGTATATATTTTGTTAT
>Ga0272440_1002470_pt1 | contig 14388 bp, 14 predicted proteins | sample SSMMMBAug17_FD_192440 | JGI IMG/M metagenome (GOLD analysis project Ga0272440, IMG submission 192440) | Marine sediment archaeal communities from Little Sippewissett salt marsh, Falmouth, MA, United States - SSM-MMB-Aug17 | ecosystem: Environmental > Aquatic > Marine > Wetlands > Sediment ...
ACAGCGCTCCACAGGACGCCAAAAGCAAGCGCGTTTTTTGCCAGTTGACAAATTATTGGTTAAATAACGTTATCGTTTCAAAAGAAATTCCTTTTTCGCTTTTGCCGCCTGTGAGCTTGGTCGTTAGGTTGCTTAATTTATTATTGATCTTTGGAATATTAAAAATCTCCAAAAACCAAGATTTTATTTGTGGAACACGGCTTTCGATAAAGTTGACGCTTATTCAACTTGAGAATATTTCATCGTACATGACGATTGCTAAAAATAATTGAAAATTGCAAAAATTCTTTTGTAACCAAGATTTTACTTGCGGAGCACGGCTTTCGACAAAGTTGATGATTATTCAACTTGAGAATATTTCATCGTACTTGTCTTTTGCTAAAAACATTGAAAATTGCAAAGAATCATTTGAAACCAAGATTTTACTTGCGGAGCACGGCTTTCGACAAAGTTGACGATTATTCAACTTGAGAATATTTCATCGTAAGTAGCTCAGCAAAAGTTTTGTACCAAAATTAAAATATTAACACTTTGATTTAATGAAGTATAGACGCCATTTAAAATGGCACAAAATATTTGGTGAGCTACTTACTTGTCTTTTGCTAAAAACATTGAATAATGCAAAGATTCACTTGAAACCAAGATTTTACTTTCGGAACACGAATTACGATAAATTTGAAACTTATCCCTACTACGACACTCAGATTTGAAAGGCAATGATTTCAAGTAGTTAATTTTGAGACTATTTTTATTAAAATTTTTTAAATTCAAGTACTTAATTACTAAGTGTCGTTGTAGGGTTATTCAACTTGAGAATATTTAATCGTACATGACAATTGCTGAAAATATTGAAAATTGCAAAAAATCATTTAGAACTCAGATTTTAATTGCGGAACGCGGCTTTCGATAAAGTTGAAGATTATTCAATTTGAGAATATTTCATCGTACTTGACGAGTTCTAAAAATTTTGATACTTGCAAATAATCTTTTAAAACAAAGAATTTGGTTGAGAGACACGGCTATCGAAAATATTTAGATATTTCAATAAAACAGATCAATTTAAATGTTAAAAATAATGAAAACAGAATGTTAAAAAAACTAAACGCAACCTAACCCGGCGCTGAACTCGGACGCAAAAGGGTTCCGGTCGCTAGCGCTCCCTCCACCCTTTTGCGCCGGTTAGCTTAGCGTTATGCCAATCAAGGAACAGTAATGAATAAAAAAGAATTACTCCGAATCGCAGATACAATGCTGCTCAAAGTAACAGATAGACCTGAAATCGTAATGCACAAGGGAGAAGGCCTGTATCTTTACGACACCGAGGGAAATCGGTATTTGGACTTTATCGGTGGTTGGGCGGTAAACTGCTTAGGCCACTCACCAAAAGTAATTTCCGATGTTCTTGCTGCACAATCCCGCCACCTGATTAACGCCAGTCCTTCGTTTTACAATTTACCCATGCTGGAATATGCGGATTTATTGATTCGTAACTGCTGTTTTGAGCGTGTTTTTTTTACATCTACTGGCGCAGAGGCAAATGAAGGTGCAATAAAGTTGGCCAGAAAATACGGTGCTAAACACAAGTGCGGTGCTGCTGAAATTATCACCACTCATCACGGATTTCATGGCAGAACTTTGACGACAATGTCGGCAACGGGAAAGGCACAATGGGATAATTTATTTGAGCCGAAAACAAAAGGGTTTGTAAAAACGATTTTCAATGATTTTGAATCAGTCAAAAAATCTGTAACTGAAAAAACTTGCGCAATCATGATTGAACCGATCCAGGGCGAAGGAGGTGTGAACGTTGCCACAGCCGATTATGTGAAAAAACTGCGTGATCTGTGCAGCCAGGAAAATATTCTTCTCATATTTGATGAAATACAGACTGGTATGGGAAGAACCGGAAAGTTGTTTTGCTATGAACATTATGGTATCGAACCGGACATTATGACGCTTGGGAAGGGAATCGGAGGCGGTTTTCCACTATCAGCACTGCTCGCCAAAGAGTATCTGAACATTTTTGAGCCCGGTGATCAAGGCGGCACTTATACGGCTCAACCACTGGCCATGTCAGTTGGCCTTGCAGTCCTAAAAGAAATGATAGACCAAAGGGTGGTTGCTCACTGCGAAAAAATGGGCGGCATCATTCTACAGGGATTGTTGGGATTATCCGAAACGTTTGAAATTGAAAATATCAGGGGAAAAGGGTTATTGATCGCATTTGATTTAATGGAAACAAAAGGACCTGATTTGGTAAACAAATGCCTCAATGACAAGCTTCTGATTAATTCACCAAAAGAAAAGTCAATTCGACTCATGCCGCCGCTCGTTGTGAACGAAAAGGAAATTAAAGAAATGTTGATGATTCTAAAAAATTATCTTGCCAAGAAAAAAATGGCATAACAAGACAAATTCAGCCGACGCAAAAAAGAACGCGCGGCTGATTTGCAGCGTTAACGTGCGAATAAATAAGGTGAAATTGTAGGCAGGTACTGGTCGCAACCGGATGGAATATGCTTAAATGGTAGGGTTCGCAAGGGCAAGGCTTCAGGTCGCAGCCGCAGTGAACACACAAATCCTGGCTGGTACGTAGGGTTTAGAGTCTGAATCGCGGTCGGTCGGGATACACGGAGAATGGGGAATGAAAAAAAAAGCACGATATAAGCTTTGAAACTATATTTAACAAGTTAGGGCGTCCCTCTCAGTCCTCCTATTACTACCGTTTACTACTGGGTAATGGCTTGAGAAATGACGGAAGGCAAAAAAAATCTGAAAGGAAATATAAATATGCCAATGGTATGGAGTTGTAATGAATGGGATCCACTTGAGGAAGTAATTATAGGTAACCCTTTTAACGCTAGGTTTCCCTATGCGGACAAGAGTACGCAAATGGCTGAATATCCTGGCAGAGCGATTGAAGAAATTCCGCAAGGCCCTTTTCCACAGTGGATCATTGATGAAACAAAAGAAGATTTGGATGCTTTTGCAGAAGCATTGGAAGGTATGGGAATAACCGTCAAATATCCAGAAACCTGGCAGCATGATGCCGTATTTTCCACTATTCACTGGAAAACACAAGGGTTTTACAACTACTGTCCGCGAGATATTATGCTGATTATTGGAGATCATATTATTGAAACACCTAATGTAATTCGAGGTCGCACGCTGGAAACGTTCAGCTATCGAAAAATACTAATTGAGTATCTCCGGTCTGGCGCTAAGTGGTATAGCGCACCAATGCCCATGCTTGAGGACTCTCTTTTTAATGTGGAAAAGGGCAAGTTTACGCCACGCAATTACGAACCCGCATTCGATGCTGCCAATGTGCTGCGCTTGGGTCAAGACTTGGTTTATTTGGTCAGCGCCACGGGGAATGATTTTGGCGGACAATGGCTGCAGACCATTATAGGTGACAAATTCAGAGTTCATTTTGTCAAAGATGTGTATTATGGCAGCCATATTGACTCTACCTTTGTAGCTTTGCGTCCCGGATTGATCCTCTGCAATCCAGCTCGTGTAAACGATGATACGATTCCATCAATCCTCAAGCAGTGGGAAGTAATATATAGTCCGCCAATGGAGAATACCGATAGGTTCGGTGCGGACTACCTGTATAAAAGCATAGCCAGTAACTGGATAGACATGAATTTGTTCAGTATCGGTCCCGAATTGGCAGTTGTAGATCGGGATCAAAAGACTCTTATTAGACTCTTGGAAAAACATGGTGTGGAAGTTTTGCCGCTTAAACTGCGTCATTCAAAAATGCTTGGTGGCGGGTTTCACTGCGTTACGCTCGATGTTCGCCGTTCCGGAACTTTAGAACGATATTTTGATTAATGTCTGAACAAAAAACCTCAATGCAGAGCTTTGGCAGGGTGAGCAACGTCCTGTCTTAATAATATCTGAGATTGAGTTACCCAATGAGTTGCAAAGGATATTTTTATGAATTCAATTTAAATGTATATGAACAGGCATTCTGAAAATCTTGAAAGGGGATATCATAATCAATTTATTGTATTTTTTAACAAACAAAATTAAATAGTTACCAATTATTGTAAGCCCATATAATGTTTTCTTTTAGAATGGCGAATACAATATAATTTTTAGTCTTGACAATCCAGTCCAAAATGTTTAATGCCGAAAGTTTATTCAGCATTTAATAGTCATAACAGAATACATTTTGGGAAAGGAGGTATCTTTGAAAAAAGAGTTTTACCTGCTTATTGATTCATGCATAACTACAGGTTATGCAGTATCAGGATGGTTGAAAGAGTTTTCTGGTAGTGAGCAGTTTAAGGGAATATTGATAAGGGAGGATAAACCATCAGATTCTATACTTGAACAGCGGAATAATTTTCATGCGGAATATGCTGGTCAAAAAGTACTGACTCGAGAGATGAATGAGAAATTATCTGGATTATACAGTACGTTTAATAAGAAGGAAAAATTATACAGTACTTTTTATAAGAGGGAAAAGGCTATGATCAATATGTTTGGGGTTCCGATTAACTCCGCGACTTCTGCCAATAACACGTTTTTTTTGGGGCAGGATATTAACGGAGAATATTCCAGGAATTGGGTAACAGAAAACTGTTCCAAGTCTCAGCCCTTTATATTTACTCATATAAGCCAGATATTTAAGCCTTGGTGGATTGAAATTACTGGCCATCGACTGCTTAACGTTCATTCTGCTGTTTTACCTTATGCAAGAGGTGTCTATTCCATAGAAAATATTGCCGCGTTAAATGACATAGAATTTTTTAAGAAGTCGGCAGGTGTAACTATACATTTTATTGATCAGGGTGTTGATACTGGTCCCATTATCAGGGCGGAAAGAATTATTGATCCCTTTCGCTTCAATTCCATATGGGAATTAAAAGGTTATACTCTTATGACTGGATATCGATTATATATTGAAATGGCAAAACATATTATTTTTGACCATGAGACAGTTTCTGTAGGTATCGCGGGTGATCCAGCTTTGCGTGGTACTAACTTTCGAGCAAGCAACCTGACAGAGCGTCAGAAACACCGGGCAGAAGAAGGTTATCTATCAATGAAAAAGAGGTATTATAGCCAAGTTGATGTGCAGCAATCGCTTTAAATTGGCCTAATTTTTTATGTATTATGCAAAAGGAGGTTGAAATGCCAATAGGTTTTAATCCAAGTAACGTATGGTCACCAACAGGTAAATTTTCTTTAGCAGTTGTAGAACACGAAGGAAAAAAAATCCATCTATGTGGTCAAGGTTCTTTAGACAAAAATGGCAATATACTTGGTATTAATGATATTGATGAACAAACACACTACACTTTAAAAAATATAAAGACAGTTATAGGTAGTGTAGGTGGTAGTATGGATGATATTGTATCAATGTATATATATGTGACTGATATAAAAAATTTAGAAGCTATACATAAAATACGTGAACAATTTTTTAACAAACCATATCCAGCTAGCACTCTTGTTGAAGTTTCAAGCTTAGTTTACCCTGAATTACTCATAGAAATTACAGCAATCGCTGTCATCCCATATGAGCGATTCATAGAACCAACGTCAACGTAATATTATAATTTCTTAGGAGCTGAATTATGGCCCATTTTGAATTATCAGAATATGTTTTAAGGATTAACAATACAAAAAAAAAGATGCAGGAATATGGAATTGATGTATTAGTTATCTCTGACCCTGCAAATATAAATTATCTTAGTGGATATGATGGCTGGTCATTTTACGTCCCACAATATCTTGTTTTATCAATAGATAGAGATGAACCAATTTGGGTGGGACGGTTTATGGATACTGCTGGTGCTATAATAACCTCTTGTATAAGTGAAGATAATATATTTGGATATCCCGACGACTATGTACAATCTTGTGAAAAACACCCAATGGAATTTGTCGCATCGTTATTTGAAAAATACCATTGGTCCAATAAGAACGTTGGATTAGAGTTAGATGCCTATTACTTTACAGCAAAAAGTGCCAGTATTTTTGAAAGAAGCCTTCCAAATGCAAAGGTTAAGGATGGTACCAATATTGTCAATTGGGTACGTGCCATTAAATCATTTACTGAAATCCAATATATGAAAGAAGCAGCAAAGATTACTGAAAAAGCTATACAAATAGCCATTGATAAGGTTGAGCCTGGTGTTCGCCAATGCGACGTAATTGCACATATTTATAATACTCAAATCAAAGGTACTGAGGATTACGGAGGTGACTATACTGCCATATGCCCTTTCCTTCTAACAGGGGTTAACTCATCAGCTCCTCATGTAACATGGTCTGATAAACCAATTCAAAATAATGAAATTGTGGTTATGGAGTTATCAGGCGCACGATTACACTATCATTCTCCTCTAGCTAGAACGTTGTATTTAGGAACCCCACCAGATGAACTCATAAGCCTTTCTAACATTGTTATTGAAGGACTATATAAAGTATTAGACTTTATAAGACCAGGTGTTACATGTGAAGAAATTGAAGCTGTTTGGAGGAATAATGCGTTAAAATATAACATAACAAAAGATTCAAGAATAGGTTATTCTGTTGGACTAGGTTATCCACCAGACTTTGGTGAACACACATTAAGTTTACGACCAGGAGATAAAACAATCATAAAAGAAAATATGACAATTCATATTATTCCTAGTATATGGTTACGCAAATGGGGTGTAGAAATTAGTGAAACTATTAGTGTAACAGCAAATAGTGCGAATTCTCTTGCAAGTGTACCAAGAGAATTAATCCTAAAGGCATAACCAACACATAAACTATGGCAGTAAATATTACATAGCACAGGCATTAAGGAGGTCAATAGATATTATGGCAATAAATATTCGTCTTTTAACTGAAAATAATTGTGCAGAGGCTAGTCTGTTATTTGATGCTTACCGTCAATTCTATGGTCAAGATGCAGATTTAGATGCATCATCAGCGTTTCTACGTGAAAGACTTTCAGATAAAAATTCAGTTGTACTTATAGCATATGACAAGCATAAAGCCGTCGGTTTTACTCAATTATATCCCTCATACAGTTCTGTATCTATAAAACCAATATGGATATTAAATGATCTGTATGTAGATCATAATGATAGACGTAAGGGGATTGCAACACTGCTTATTAGCTCAGCAAGAGACTATGCACTCTCAACTAATGCAGTCAAATTAATCATAGCTACTGCTCCAGACAATTTGGTAGCACAAAACTTATATGAGAAGTATGGCTTTAAAAAAGATAGTTTTATACACTACTATCTTCCGTTGAATAAATAAACCCTTGAACGGGTGTGGCTCATTTTTGTTGACCGAAAATGGCTCATTTTTAAATGACCGTTGACAAACCATAAGCCAATAGCATTTAGAAACCTAATATATCCTCTACCCCAAAATATCAATCATCCTAATTCACAGGGAGGAAGATATAATGGGGGTGGGTCAGTAGAAGGGATTGAGCGCCCATGCGTTTGGGTATTTTCACGATAAAGTGTGTAAAGAGGTTACACAGTGAGTTATAGACTTTTTGAAATGCTTAAAATGTTAATTTCTACGCCTTCAATTAGTAGCACAATAAAAAAATTTGATCAATCTAATCTTGATGTTATAGAGCTATTAGCTAACTGGCTTGATAAAATAGGTTTCAAAATCGAAATACTTCCAATAGATGACAATCATAATAAATACAATCTAGTAGCTATTTTAGGGCCAAAGAACAATATTTCTAAAGGTTTAGTATTATCAGGACATTCTGATACTGTCCCATATGATGAAGGAAAATGGAACACTAATCCATTTCAGCTAACTGAATTGAATGGTCGCCTTTACGGCCTTGGAACTTCTGATATGAAATCATTTTTTGCAATTATTATATCTTCTATTGAAGAGCTAAACCTAAGATCACTAAAACAACCGTTAATTATTATAGCAACAGCAGACGAAGAGTCTTCTATGGCTGGCGCAAGATCGTTGATTAAATCTGGACGGCAATTGGGATCTTATGCAATTATTGGTGAGCCAACGGATTTACGTCCAGTTAGTAAACATAAAGGAACCATTGCTAAAAATATAACCTTAATGGGGACTTCTGGTCATTCTAGTAATCCTAAGAGTGGCAATAGTGCTTTAGAAGGTATCTATGATGTATTGGGTGCACTCATAAAGTGGCGAGAAACTATACAGACCAAATTTATTGATTCTATATTTCCTGTACCAGTTCCTACAGTAAATTTTGCGTATATTAAAGGAGGTGATAGTTTCAATCGAATTTGTGCACAATGCACACTACATATAGATATTCGCATATTACCTCTGATGGAAATTTCACAAATTACAGATGACATTGAAAAAATTGTAAAACAAATAGCTGGCAAACGTAACTTACAGTATACTCTTTCAAGTTTAATACCTGTCGTTTTGCCAATGGAAACTTCTAAAAATTCTAAGTTATTGACTTATTGTGAAATTATTACCGGTTATAAAGCAACGGGAGTATCTTATACAACAGAAGGTTCGCTTTTTAGCTCTATGGGTCTTGAAACTGTTATTCTTGGACCAGGCAATATCGAACAAGCACACAAGCCAAATGAATATATAGAAGTTAAAAATATTCAACCCATGATTAAAATAATAAAAAAGTTAATCAGTAAATTTTGTTTAGGCTAACATGTATGAATGTCCAGTCGAAAAGAGTAGACATTCGAATCCGAATCCGAAAGGACTATAAAATTAAAATTAATCGGTAGTGTACGAGTTCTTGATATAAAGCGTGTAACAGTCTGATTTCAAAGATATGATTATGTTTTATGTCCAGATTTGGAACACTACCAAATTAATCTACGGACATGACAAAAACACGCAATAATTATGAAAAATTGAAAAAACAATGACTGATAGATCAAGCTTTTTAACACACTTTAATAATTTAAACTTATTGAGTATAATAGATAATACGCATACTCTTTCATCAGATAATCCTGGCTATATGAATGAAGATACGGTTATCATTTCAAAAAGGATAGATATTGATAATGCAATTGAATATAAGGTAACACTGTCTGAACATTATGGCACACATATAGATGCTCCTTTACACTACTATGAAAACTGTTTATCAGTAGATAAAATTTTACCAAAAAATTTAATCGGACCTGCGGTTGTGATTGATGTACAAAACAATGTAGAAAACAACGAAGATTATGAATTAACAATTGGTGATTTGAATAATTGGGAGAAGCAATATGGTGATATTCCATCGGGTGCTATTGTTATAATGTTTTCAGGATGGCAAAATAGATGGAAAAACCCTGCATCTTATAGGAATATTCAAAATGGTATCTATCATTTTCCTGGTTTTTCAATCAATGCTATAGAATGGCTTCTCAAAAATAGGGTAATTAATGGAATTGGGATTGATACTCTTAGCGTTGATAAAGGTTGCTCAACTGATTTCAGTGTACATAAAAAGATTCTTAAAGAAGGAAAGTGGTGCTTGGAAAATCTTTGCAACTTAAGTAATATCCCAGCTTTCGGGAGTTTAATGATAGTAAGCCCACTTAAGCATAAAGGGGGATCAGGTGGGCCTGCAAGGATATTTACCTTTAAAAAAAAACACCGCCTCTGACGGAGGACCATCAAAGATTGGTTCTACCGTTCCAGTGTGAAATATAATAGGCTTTTCCTCGGGGAAAGCCCTTGAAGGTGGAATAGGAGGAGTAACCATTCACAATTGGATGGAGTTTAACCCTGTAAAATGGGACTGCAAATTGATTACCGTTGATTTGGATTTAGAAACCATAAGAAAATATATCCATGAACAGGAAAAAGAAGGTCAGAAATAACAGCTATAACCCGATTTCGATAACCATTAATCCAATGGGGCTTTCCCAATGTGAAACGCTCCCTTGTGGCTACCTGAGGCCGCCAGTTATGCGGGTGGTGCCTCACTCTTATGAATTTATGATTTAAACAAACATGTATGTTTATAATTGATCAAATTTTTTAACTAAAAATATTGGAGGAAAAAATGGGCTTTAAAAATGTACCTATTAAAAAAACGATATCATTTAAATATATGGAAAAGATTGATATCCGCGTTGGTACGATTGAGTTAGTCGAAGATGTACATAAATCGGATAAACTGGTAAGGTTGTCCGTAAATTTCGGAGAATTTAATAGAAATATTTTGGTCGGTATGAAAAAAGAAAGGGATGATCCCAAAGCAGAAATTGAGGGCAAACAGGCATTGTTTATAATCAATTTAGAACCCAAAGAAATGATGGGGGAATTTTCAGAGGGTATGTTGTTTGATATAGGATATGAAAATGGAATTATACCAGTATTGGCTATGCCAGAGAAGCCTGTCCCGGATGGTACATGTGCTGGTTAAAATTTGATTTGGGCCTTTTGGGGTAATTATATTGATAACAATAAAAATTGTTAACTATTTTCAATCTAATTTATCATTAAGGTCAATATAAACTATTTTACTTGATTAGGAGGATAAAATGAAATTTATCAAAGAGGTTATTGCAGTAATTTTGGCTTGTTTTATTATTGTATCATTTTGCTATGCCGAGAAAAGTACCCCTATTACAATCAAAATGGGTATACAACCATGGATTGGCTATGGCCCATGGTATATTGCACAAGAAAAAGGCCTGTTTAGAAAATATAATTTGAAGTTGGAACTTATCAATTTTGTGGAAGACAAAGAAGTTAATGCTGCTCTAGCTTCGGGTGAAATGCATGCAGCCAACATGGGTAATTATCAAGCAATTAAACTCTTCAATGCAGGTTTAGATATTCGAATTGTTTTAGCAGAAGATATTTCCTTTAAAGCTGATGCTATTTTAGCATCAATTGATATTAAATCGATAAGTGATTTAAAAGGCAAAAAAGTAGCTTATGAAGAAGGAACAGTAAGTGAAGTGCTTATAAGTTACGCATTGAAGCAAAATGGATTGTCGGTCAAAGACATTAATCCTATTTTTATGCCAACTGCTAATGCAGGAGCTGCCTTAATTGCAAAAAAAGTAGACGCTGCTGTAACCTATGAGCCATATATTTCATCTGTGATTGAGAACAATATAAATATTCATTTGTTATACACAGCCGCTGAAAAAGAAGGAATAATATCAGATGTTCTTGTTGTTAACGAGTCTTTCTTAAAAAAGAATCCTAAACCGATTATTAAGCTTTTAAAAGTTTGGGATGAAGCCGTCAGCTACTATAATAAAAATCCCGACGACGCTAAATCTATTATAGCTAAGGGAGTAGAATCAAATCCTGATGAACTTAAGACTGCTTTTGATGGAATAGTATTATACGACCTTAAAGATAATTGTCGTATTCTTGTCAATGATTTTAGACAAACTTTGAAAGATGTTGCTACACTATACCAATCAATAGGTATGTTGGATAAAGAAGTTGACATTGATAAATTAATTCAAGATCAGTATCTTAAAAATGACAAATGAACAAAAATTGAACAGAAATTCAATTATACCCACAATGTCACTTGAAAGCATGTGAAATCATTGAATTTCAACAAATCGGCTTAAAGATGAAATGAAAATCCGGCAAACTAAACCGCCGTCTAAAGACAAAACGTCTGAAGGCGGTGGTTTTAAGCAACATACCGCTTCGAGGCATGAAGTACTCTATAATAACAAATTTCAAATAAAAAGACGAATAAAATTATTTGAAATTTATAATGATGTACCTGTACATATATACTTTCTTGCTGGCATCTTTTTAATGTGCCTGCTTATTCTTATTTGGATATTTTTAACAGAAAAAGGAGTGGTTGGTGAAATTTTTCTTCCCAAACCTAAAGATGTATTTGTAGAATTATTTAAAGAAACCAAGAACGGTGTTCTTTGGATTGATATAAAAGCGAGTTGTTATCGGATTCTAATTGGTTGGTTGATTTCAACAATTTTTGCCTTGCCAATTGGCATATTGATGGGTTGTTTTCGCTTATTTGAAGGGCTCTTTGAGCCACTTATTGACGTTATTCGATACATGCCAGCCGTAGCTTTTATTCCACTAACTATTCTTTGGCTTGGTGTCGGAGATGTTCAAAAATTTGCTATAATCTTTATCGGCACTTTTTTTCAAGAAGTTTTGATGATTATGGATAATGTTAAATCTGTTCCTCGTGAATACATACATGTTAGCTATACACTCGGCCTAAAAAAGTGGGAAATATTATGGCATGTTATATTACGATCTGCATTACCTAAAATTTGGGATACTTTTAGAATCACTATTGGTTGGGCTTGGACATATCTTGTATTGGCCGAGCTAGTCGCTGCAGATAGTGGTTTAGGTTATAGAATAATGCGGGCACAACGATTTTTACAAACTGATGTAATCATATTGAGTTTGTTCGTTATGGGTGTACTTGGGCTAGTTACTGATTATGCATTTAAAATCAGTTACAACTTTCTTTTCCCTTGGAAAAAAAAATCTCAATAAAGTGATAAACATGTGTGTCACGTTAAAAAATGTTTTGAAGATTTATGATATTGATGATCATAATAAATTACATGTAATTCAGGATATTAACATTGAAGTAGCTAAAAATGAATTTATATCTATTGTAGGACCATCTGGTTGCGGTAAATCGACTTTATTAAAATTAATTGCAGGATTAGAAGAAGTAACATGCGGTTCAATAGAAATTTGTGGTAAGATAATCACCGGTCCCGGCTCTGACCGAGGTATGGTATTTCAAAGTTACACTTTATTTCCTTGGCTAACTGTTGCTGAAAATATAGGATTTGCCTTAAAAAAAAGTAAACTATCAAAAAAAAGTAAAAAGGAAAGAATTTTAAAATATATAGCCCAAATTGGTTTGAAGGAATTCAAAGATGCTTATCCAAATCAACTTTCGGGCGGAATGCGCCAAAGAGTCGCTATTGCTCGTGCTATGGCATTGAAACCTAAAGTTCTACTGATGGATGAACCTTTTGGGGCATTGGATGCGCAAACGCGAATGTTTATGCAAGAGCTTTTATTGAAAATATGGGATTTAAATAGAACTACAGTATTATTTGTTACGCACGACGTTGAAGAAGCTATACTATTATCTGATCGAATTTATGTCATGACCTCAAGCCCAGGACGCATCAAAAAAGTTCTAAATGTAAATTTAGACAGACCTAGATCAATTTTTAATGCCCAAATGCATGATGTCACAAATAAATTAGAAAGTAAAATTCTTAAAATTCTTTACGATGAAAATCCCATGATACATGGTGGTTAAAGAAACATGCACGTTAACCAAACGCTCCAGCGGATTCGGTTTTGCTCCGCTGCGCTCCGCAAAACCGAAACCGCTTATGATGCGAGTCTCCATAACCGGTTGTATTTATTGATAATAAAAGCGTTTTTATTGCAATTAAATATTAACAATAAAATCAAAAGTTTAATATGGAATAAAGATATCTTCTTCAGGCTTTGGCACATACCATAACAATGTAATCTCCAACAACACTACCTATGGTTTCTATCACATTGGTTCAACACCTATTGATGCACAATACAACTATTGGGGTGATCCCAGCGGCCCCTATGATTCTTCAGACGACAGAGCCACCGGCGGCCTTTTCAACCCGGATGGCCTTGGAGACAAAGTAAGTGATAAAGTTAATTACGGTTCATGGTTGTCTGAACCTTTTGAAGATAAACCCGGCGATTTCAATAGAGATGGCAACACAGACCTTGCAGATGCCATTATTGCACTGCAAATCTGTACAGGTATAAAACCCACAGTTTCTATTAACAAAACTGCTGAAGTGAATGGAGACGCAAGAATAGGGGTAGAAGATGCTATTTATATTTTACAGCAGATAGCAATTAAGTAGTTGATATATTAAAACAAAACCATAACCTGTCAATCAACCGGACAGTTGAAAGCGGTCTGGAGCGTAGCGGAACACCGCTTTCAACTGCCGGTTATTTCAGCGTTATCTTCGTAAACTTGGGACATAGGATGCTGTAACAAAAAATATTTATTGATATTATGTTTGTTTTACAATATATTTCAAACGGGACTGAAACTGAGTATCCAAGCACCGGTAATTGACAATAATTACAATGAAGAAGAACTCTGATTCATCTGATTAACTGATGGACTATGATGCGGCAGTTCGCTGAGCTTCAACGCAATCGGTTAAATACCAGACCTAAACTAAGTGCGTTTAAGCAATGACAGCATTGACATTTGGGCCCACATAGACAAATTCATCATCATCAGACCCCTGAAAAACAATTTTATCCACATTGGTAAATTTTCTGGAATAGTTCACTGAGCTGACGATAATTGTTTTGCCAGTGGGATCAGTCTCATCAGCAGTGAACACATAGGTTGGATTTTCA
>Ga0272440_1002471_pt1 | contig 14385 bp, 17 predicted proteins | sample SSMMMBAug17_FD_192440 | JGI IMG/M metagenome (GOLD analysis project Ga0272440, IMG submission 192440) | Marine sediment archaeal communities from Little Sippewissett salt marsh, Falmouth, MA, United States - SSM-MMB-Aug17 | ecosystem: Environmental > Aquatic > Marine > Wetlands > Sediment ...
ATGGGTCCTATAATGGCCTTTACATTCTTTTTAAGCAACTCTTTAAACGCATGGATGGCATCCTCTGGTGTTTCCCCTGAATCCTGGACCTTTAATTGAATTGGGTATACATTTTGAAGGGAAGAAAATTGAGAGTGCGCAAACATCGCCCCATTAAGAGCGGTTTGGCCAAATTGTTTGAGTTTTCCAGATAAGGGAAGTAGGCAACCGACTGTAAAAGATTCAAATACTTCACCTTTTTCAATAGCCTCTATTTGATCCATAATAACAGATATCAATTCATGGTCTGGATAGTTTTCGACTATTGTATTGAGCACTGTTGAGGCTTTCTGGGATTCATCAGCTTTGATATGCTGCTGCGCTTTCTGATATAACATGTATACAATAGGAAATCGTCCTTGATAAAGTGAAACCAGGTAATCCAACTCATCTTGTGTTAAAATTGAAATGGCTTGCCGAACACGGGTTATAAAAATGGGGACTTCGTTTTGTGAAGCGATTTCATAGCCATAGGTATATGCAACAACAGATTCTTGTGCACGCCCCAAGGCCAACAATATGTCGCCTTTAAGCAAATACAGGCGGCTATGATCCTTTTGGTGAGTTACCACAAAGGCAGGTTCAATTTGTTGAAGAGCTTGCTCATATTTCTTTTGACTGTAATCATTGTAGATCAAGCCAAGTTGTGCGTTCGATGCATAGGGGCTTTCTGGATGTTCTTCAGTTAATTGCTTATAAATACTGGCTGCCTGATCAAATTTTCCTTGAATAGTATAAATAGAACCAATTTTCATTAACGCCTTATCTTTAAACTTTTCATTTGTAGCTTGTGTAATGTACTTCAGGTACATATCAATCGCTTCTGCGTATGACCGGGCTTTATACAATTGTTCTGCTTTTTGAAAGATTGGGGATTCAATGTCTTTGGTTTGGGATTGAGTGGTTATTTTTTTAGGAACAGGAAGATGGGGTTTTTGTTGTGCACAGCATTGAAAGAGAAAAATGCATAGTATAAAAAAAGGAATCTTCTTAATCATAGATGGCTCCTGGTAGTTGATAATGCCAGTTTTAGCAATTAACAATCGAATGTCTTATGTAAAACTGGCATATCAAAAAATAAAAACAGACAAAAATAGTCAGTCAGATTGAGCAAATCTACTTTAAACCTGTCTGAAAAATCATTATTTTTTTTTGTCTTCAATATTTATCTTCATGTATTTCAATGTTTGATATGTAATACTACCAATAGCGAGCCCCTTATCTCTTTGAAAGGAATTTAAAGCCCGTCGCGTTTGTTTGCCCAGGATGCCATCAATTGGGCCAGGATTGTAACGATCTTTTCGCAAAAATCGTTGAATTTTCATAACCACACCACGATCAATGTTTGTTTCACAAATGGTGCGTTGCCAAGTCATTCTGCCTTCGCCAATTTTTACCTTTTTGGTAATGGTCTTGTATTGAGCAGGAACTGGCACAACCTGTTTTTGTGGCGGTTGAACAATCTTTTTATATTTAATTGTTTTGTATACCGCAGGTCTCGTTATTTCCTCAATTCGTGCCGGGCTGACCAGAATTCGTTTTTTAACTGTTTTATATTTTGGTGGCACATGAATCATACACATCACTTCACCTGTAGCATTATCAATTTTTTCAATATTGCCTCGCCCTTTTTCCCATATAGTATGTGCCTCTTTCACCAGTACTTTTTCAGTTATCCATTTATATACAGCTGGAATTTCTTTGTATTCCGTTGAGGCCTCATCAATCAATACTTGTTTTTCTGCCATTTCGTACTTGGCAGGAATGATCTTGATCTCCTCTGAAGCCGGCTGAACCATGACACGTTTTGAAATGGTCTTGTATTTTGGCGTAAGATAAACCCTTGCGTAACACTCACCTGGTTTGGCATTGGGAGGCAATTGCGCGGCGTTTCCTTGTGAAGCAACAACGCTTGTTCCTTGCTGCACTTTCAACGATGCGATTTCCAGCTCTTTTTTATACTCCTGGATGGTCATTTCCTTTTTTTCAAGTGCTGATCGCAATCGTTCGATTTGTACCTGCTGTTGTTGAAACAGCTCATCGGATTGTGCATCTGAAACTGGTTGAGATATCGCTTTATGTGCAACGATATCTTTCTCATAAATTTTATCCGCGGGTTCTGTTGTTCCCAGGTTAAGCAGTCTGGCACACCCAACAGAAAAAATCATTAAGCCGATCAGAATACATCGTCCTAAATGGTTTTGAATCATTTTTAATCCTCCTTTAAGATATTTAATTATTTCAAATACCAATCACATATGTAACACATTTTTTCATGACTAACAAGCTTCTTTTTAATAAAATCATTCCAATCGGAATGGAAAGGCGTTTTTAATCAATTGGATACTCATTCCTTGTTTCCAATCGTTTTGAATAGCAACAACATCAAACCGGACATTCGGATCAGTTATCTGATGATTCTTGATAAATCCAAGTGCGGTTTGACATATTTTTTTTTGTTGTTTCTGAGTCAAACTTTCAATGGCCTGTCCATAACGAATTGAATTTCGTGATTTAACCTCGACAAAAACGAGGAAATCTTTTTCTTGAGCAACAATATCGATTTCCCCATGAAAAAATGTATAGTTACGTTTTATAATTTGATAGCCATTTTTGATAAGATAACTTACAGCTAGCTCTTCGTGATCTCGGCCCTGTTTTTTTCTTTTATAAGACATAAAAATAGCCTTCAGTAAAAGAATCGCTTTCCAGCTCATTTACAGCAGGATACATGCTCTGTATGTCAATTGCAACCTTTAAACGTTTTACGATGAATGGGACAAATGCCATATTTTTTTATGGCTTCACGATGTTGACGAGTTGGATAGCCCTTATGCTGATCAAATCCATATTCTGGATAATCCAAGGCATATTTCGACATTATTCTATCCCGTTCAACTTTAGCAATAATTGATGCTGCGGCGATAGATATACTGCGTTGATCCCCTTTTTTAATTGTTTCCTGTGGAAGTTCCGTTTCTATAGGGTTGATACCATCAATTAATAAATACTCCGGTGATGTTTTCAATTGCGTTACAGCATTTAACATGGACAATCGAGCGGCCTGTAGTATGTTGATTTCATCAATCTTCTCATGTGAAACCATACCAACACCGATTTCATAAGCATGCAGATGGATGTCATCATGTAGTCTGCTGCGTTTGGATGATGATAGCTGTTTAGAGTCTTTTATTTCATTTACTGAAAAATCTTCTCCTAGAATAACAGCTGCTGCAACCACTGGTCCTGCAAGTGGTCCGCGTCCGGCTTCATCAATTCCGGCAATTATCGAATACCCTTTTTGACGGGCTATTTGCTCAAATGTCCACACGTGATTTTCACCGTTTTAATGTGTGAAATTCGCCAAAAAAATTAGGTTCGACGGGTTTTTATTCTGGCTGCTTTTCCGCGAAGTTTTCTCAAGTAATAAATCTTGGATCGTCGTACCTTGCCCCGAGTGACAACCTCAATACGATCGATCGTCGGCGAATATAAGGGGAATATCCGTTCTACACCAATGCCACCTGATACCTTGCGCACAGTAAATGTGGATTGAATGGATGCATTATGTCTTGAGATCACAACACCCTGGAATGCCTGGAGTCTTTCTTTTTCACCCTCTTTGATTCTCACGAAGACCTTTACCGTATCACCGGCGATGAACTCTGGAATATCCAAACGGATCATTTCCTGTTCGATTGCTCTAATCACGTTCATGATTCTCTTCCTTAAACATTAATTTTTTTTTACCGATATTGACAGTTTTGCCCCGTCAATATCATGGCCACTTACATAAACCTTAATTATATATATAAGACTGTGGGAAAAATCAAGTTTTTTCTTGTTGAGGTAGGATGATTATTTGAAAACCGTTTATTCAAAAGCTCCCATGAGACGATCCAATATTATTGCGACTGCAGACCGCACAGAAAGATGATTATAAGCCTGTCCATTTTGAATCGGGGACAATATATAATCGCATTGATCTATAAAATCAGGTGCAATTCCCCATGATGTTCCAAATATTAATAAATGCGGTACAGGTGATTCAATCATTTGACGGCATTTATAAAAAGAAATGGCAGCCTGAAGAGATTTAGCAGTCGTCGCAATCGTACATGGATACTGACTTGTTTGTTTGAAAATATTCGTTTTTGCAGTTTCAAAGTCCGATGTGACCTGAATGAGGTCAAAAGATGCTTTTCGGTCTGGATTGGCACGACTCCCATAACCAGTTGTCCAGTGATTACAAATTTCCTGTGCAATCTGACGTTGGTCATCTAGCGGAATGATCACTTGAAATGATTGAACACCATATGTTTTTGATGCACGCGCAATATCATGCAAATCCAGATTGGTAATTGCCGAGGCAATGATTTCGCCTGTTTTCCCTAAAACTGGGTAATGAAGTAGGGCAATATGAACATTATGATTGGGTGATTGTTTCAATCGTTTTCATCCATTTTTTTAATATGACACGATCATCAAGAGAAAGTATGACTTGATCCAGTAATTCCGGGCGTTTGAGTACTGTCCGAATCAAAGCGGACTCTCGGCGCCAGGCGTTAATATTTTGATGATGGCCGGAAAGCAAAATCTCTGGAACCGAATGGTTCTCGAATGCTACCGGTCGTGTATAGTGGGCATGTTCCAGAATACCATTGGCAAATGAATCATTTGTAGCTGCGTCATCTGCACCCAATACGCCTGGAATTAGACGCGAAATGGCATCCATGAGAATCATGGCTGCTGTTTCCCCCCCAGTTAAAACAAAATTGCCAATGGATATCTCCAGATCCACATAGTCCAAAGCAATGCGTTCATCAATCCCCTCGTATCGACCACAAATAAATATCAATGCATTTTCTTGAGACAATTCCCAAGCAAGAGATTGATCGAATGTTTTTCCCTGAGGGGTCAGTAAAATTGTCAATGCTGCAGGTGATTTTTTTTGGGCAGCATCAATGGCGCGAGCAACAGGTTCAGGCTTGATCACCATACCACTTCCGCCACCATAGGGTTTATCGTCGGTTACGTGATGTTTCCCTTGTGCAAAGTCACGAATATTATAGATGTTTGCCGATATTAATTGTTTCCTAAGGGCGCGCTTGAAAATACTGTGTTTCAACAGCGCATCAAACATCTCTGGGAATAAGGTGAGAACTGAAAAATTCAAATTTATTATCTAAGGTCACCGATGATTAAATAACTTATCCAATGTACTGGATAAGTTATAAAATCATCGTTGCTAATAATCAATCATCTGTTCATGGTCTACAACCATTTGTTTTTGGTTGAGATCAACGGATTTTACCGCGGATGTAATGGCTGGAATCAAATATTCTTCACCATTATGTTCAATGATATAAACATCATTACTACCCGTTTCCATTATCGAACGAATATATCCAATATGAGCGCCTGAAATATCAACGACCTCAAGCCCTTGGATTTGAAACCAGTAGTATGTTTCTTCGTCAAGCTCGGGCAAAGCTGTTTTTTCGATATACATGTCTGTATTCACAAACGCTGTTGCCTGATTTCGATCTTTTATACCTTCAAGCGTAATCAAATAGATCCGTTTGTGAGGTGTAATGGATAAAATTGATACTCGGTGAATTTCATGATCCGCAGCTCGGTAAAACAATGTGTTGTCGGGCGTCAATAAACCATGATCCACATAAGAATGGAACTTGAGAACGCCTCGTATCCCATGAACCCCAATTACTTTTCCCGCAAGAAGAAATCGAGTTTCGAAATCATTCAATGATTTCAAGAACAGTTCGTTTTCTCACTTTGGCGGAAGCAGCACTTAGTAGCGTCCGCATTGCACGTGCTGTTCGACCCTGTTTGCCAATGACCTTTCCAAGATCTTCCTTTGACACTTTCAGTTCCAGGACAGAAGTCTGATTTCCTTCAACTTCTGTAACACGAACTTCATCAGGGTTATCAACCAAAGCCTCGGCAATGTGCCTGATCAGATCAATCATGTTTCATCTCCTCTTCTTTCATCTTTCTTGATAGATAAGTTGTATAAAGGTTTTTTGAAAAAATTGATAGGTGGTGTTTGTTGCGTATTGATTATCATTTCATTAGAGGTGTGTCATCACGCTCATAAATAGAACCTGATAACACACGTTTAATTTCATGCAACGATAGTCAATTTCGCCCATTGAAATTATTCAATAATTTCAAGAACGGTTCGCTTTCTCACCTTGGCGGAAGCAGCACTTAATAACGTTCGCATTGCGCGAGCTGTTCTACCCTGTTTGCCAATGACCTTTCCAAGATCTTCTTTTGACACCTTGAGTTCCAAAACAGAAGTCTGGTTACCTTCAACTTCTGAAACGCGAACTTCATCAGGGTGATCGACAAGTGCCTCAGCAATGTACTTAATCAGATCCTTCATTCGTTCATCTCCTCTTCTTTCATAGTTTCAAAATCCTATGGTTGCGGAATTGCATAAACCATAGCTGGAATACAGAAATTGGTAGAGTACTGGGATTATCGAGATTTCAAACAGTTATGCTGCATTTTGTGCGGTTTGATTTTTTTTTAAAATGCTTTTGACTGTATTTGTTGGGATTGCTCCCTGTCCCATCCAGTATGCAACTCTTTCATCTTTCAGTGAAACTGCTGCGGGATCGGTTAGTGGATTATATGTACCAACATTCTCGATAAACCGGCCATCTCTTCGGCTTTGACTATCAGCCACAACAATTCGATAAAATGGACGCTTTTTTGCGCCATGTCGGGCCAATCTAATTTTTACGGGCATTTTGTTCGTTCTCCTTCAAAATGGCATTAATCCGCGTAAATTACGCATGCCACCCTTGTTGAATTTTTTTAGCATTTTCATTACCTGATTGTAATTTTTTAGCAGACGATTCACATCTTGAACAGTCGTTCCACTGCCGCGTGCAATACGCTTTCTGCGACTGCCATTGATAACATTGGGTTGATATCTTTCTTGGCGTGTCATTGAGTTGATAATCGCCTCAATGCGAACCAACTCCCGATCATCCACCTGCAAATTTTTCATTTGCTTGAGATTGCCCAGTCCAGGAATCATCCCAATGAGATCCGACAACGACCCCATTTTTCTAATTTGAACCATCTGATCACGAAAATCCTCCAAAGTAAATTGACTTTTACGAAGTTTTTCCTCAAGTTCTCGCGCTTTATCTTCATCAACCGCATCCTGTGCTTTTTCAATCAGCGTGAGAACATCGCCCATTCCCAGAATTCTGGAAGCCATTCGTTCAGGGTGAAATGCCTCGATATCACTGAGTTTTTCCCCAATCCCCAAAAACTTGATGGGCTTTCCTGTTATTGCTTTGATCGACAGGGCTGCACCACCACGTGCATCGCCATCCATTTTTGTTAACAGAATACCACCCAGGTCAAGGGCTGTATCAAACGATTTGGCAATATTGACAGCATCCTGGCCAGTCATGGCATCAGCAACAAGCAGAATATCCGAGGGTGAAACCGCGTCTTTGATACGTTTAAGCTCATTCATCAGGGGTTCATCCAGGTGAAGCCTTCCAGCCGTATCAATAATAAGCGTATCACAGCTTTCTTGTGTTGCGCGATCCCTTGCCTGGTTGCAAATATCAACCGGATCCATCTTGGGTTGCGAGGGAAAAACTTTCAGGTTCAATTCATTGCCAATTTTTTGAAGCTGGTCAATGGCTGCCGGTCGGTAGACATCCGCCGGAACAAGATAAGGTGTTCGTCCTTTGCTCCGAAGCATTTTTGCCAGTTTGCCTGCTGAAGTGGTTTTACCTGACCCCTGAAGACCGATCAACATAATTGGGATCGGTGTTGGTCCGGCAATGCAAAGATCTTCTTTTTCTTGCCCCATCAGTTGAGTCAACTCATCATTGACGATCTTAACTACCTGTTGACCAGGGGTAAGACTGCTCAAGACTTCCTGTCCCAAAGCCCGCTCTTTGACACCAGCAATGAATGTTTTTACAACCTTATAATGAACGTCTGCCTCAAGCAAGGCCATCCGAACCTCTTTGAGACCATCCTCAATGTTCTTTTCTGTTAACTTGCCATGTCCTTTGAGTTTTTTGAATATATTGTTCAGCCGATCATTTAAATTTTCAAACATGGTAAATCTCTTTAAAAGGATTAAAATCCATCTTGATAATATTAATTAGATGGTTTGTCAAGCCAAAAAGAACAATTTTTGCTGGTACCTATCCAAAATTGAACAATCATCTTGCATACCTGAATTGAACCTTACTATATTACATGCCCGAAATGCCAAAGATCATATGAGGGGAATTCCCTTTTTAACAATTCGTATTATCATCGATACGTGAATTAAATTATTCAATATGTCTCGATTACATATTATCGCTTTTATATTTCATACGAATGAATCATATAAAATAATGATAGTATCAGTCTGAAATTTTGGCTTTTAATTATACAATATTTATGCCATTATAGTGAAAAAAAAACAAAAATATATGAAAGTATTTATATGGATCGGACCAATATCAAAACATATTCAATAACGGCTTTTGAGGAATGGCTTGTGGAAAACGACATCAAGCCCTATCGAGCCACACAGATATTTAAATGGCTGTATAAATTTCATGCAGACAGTTTTCAGGTCATGACAGATATTTCATTGGCTTTGCGAAAAAAGCTGTCAGATCAATTCAGTATTGTGATGCCATCGATTGCACAGATCCTGGCCTCGACTGATGGTTCCAGAAAAATTGTATTCCGCTTGCATGATGGCTATCACATTGAGAGCGTACTGATTCCAGAGCGTAATCATTATACCTTGTGTATATCATCACAGGTGGGATGTGCTCAGGGGTGCAAATTCTGTTTGACAGCAAAAATGGGATTGATCCGAAATCTTTCACATGATGAAATCGTATCACAAGTTCAGCTTGTTTTGCGTGATATTCAGCCGGATCTTTCCATGCCGATGACAAATATTGTTTTTATGGGCATGGGTGAACCTCTGGCGAATTATGACCATGTTAAAAGGGCCATTGAGATACTAATTGATTCTAAATATGGCTATCAATTTTCAACTCGAAAAATCACCCTGTCTACATGTGGGATCATTCCAAATATGATTCGATTCAGCCAAGACTTACCTGTGCAGATAGCAATCTCCTTAAATGCTACTGAAAATGACACACGTAGCATGTTAATGCCTGTTAATCGTAAATATCCAATAGAGCATCTATTAGATACTTGTCAAAATTATTCATTGCGGCCCAGCCGGATGCTAACAATGGAATATGTTTTAATTAAAAATATCAATGATGGCATTAGCCATGCAAACATGCTCTGTCAGTTGTTGCGGGGATTGCGCGTCAAAATAAACCTGATTCCTTATAATCCACACTTAGGGAGTGATTTTGAACGACCCGATCAATCTGTTATTGACGCATTTCAAAAAACCTTGATAAAAAATAATTTTACAGTTATTATACGTCAAAGTAAAGGTTCGGATATTTCAGCGGCTTGTGGCCAATTATCATCCGAGATGAATAAAACGTGATTTTCACAGGACAAAGTCCAAATTTGACCATAAGTTAATCCACAGGAAAATGAGCGTCCCATTATGGAATAGTTTTTCCTCATATTTTCCTTAACAACCGAGTGTAATCAAAAAAATATCATAATTCAGTAAAAAAATAATAAAAAAACTTTCGTGCCTGCCTGTTTCATGCTATTTTGATTTCACTCAATAAAAAAGCTTGAATTGACATTCTGGCTTTAGATTTCTTGCAAGTGTATACTGATTTGAAAATGAGGTTTTTATATGGAAAAAAGAAGAAGGACACGCGTTGAGTTTTCAACACAGGTCATTGTTTCAGTAGAAGGATCGGAGATCGCCACTCAAGCCAATACAAGAGATCTCAGTCTCAGTGGCTTGTTTGTCATGTCCGATGACGTATTAGATATTGGTACCCCGTGTCATGTAAAGGTTATTCTTCCTGGAGGAGTCAATGAAATCAGTCTTGAAATGGATGGAAAAGTTACACGACATGCGCCTGGCGGCTTTGGGGTTCTTTTTGAGGGAATGGACCCGGACAGTTTTTCACACTTAAAAAATATTGCCATGTATAACTCCGATGATCCAGATTCAATTGAAGATGAAATTTTGAATATCCCCCTCAAAACCTGATCTGAGTCATGAAAGGCTTGATTCACATATGTTGCGCGCCTTGCGCAGTATATCCGGTCTCATATCTGGTAGACCAAAATATTGACCTTATGGGATATTTCTATAATCCCAATATACACCCGTTTCAGGAATATGAGCGTCGTAAGCAACCCCTAAAACAATTTGAATCCTATGCCGGTATCCAGATCATTTATGCAAACGACTATCCAATGGAAAACTGGATTCAGTCGGTGGTATTTCGAGAAAACAACCGGTGTCAATATTGTTATAATGATCGCTTGAAGGCTGCAGCAATTATTGCCAGAAAGGGAAAATTTGATTTTTTTACAAGCACACTTCTGTATAGTAAATTTCAAAATCATGAATTGATTACTGAAATTGGTGTGGATCTAGAAAAGTCATATGGTGTAAATTTCTATTACATGGATTTTCGAAAGGGGTGGAAACAAGGTATTGAGCGATCCAAACAATTAAATCTGTATCGGCAGCAATATTGCGGATGCATTTATAGCGAAAAAGAACGTTTTTATAAATCGTAACGTCTATGTTCACACAATTTTTATATTTTATTGTAAGCCTTCTGGTTTATTCAACATATTACCGTCCAGATTATTATATCTTTTCAGACCAAACGGCCATTATTCTCTTTAATACCCTGATATGCATATTCATTATGGTCACGAGACATGCTTATCATAACTTGGAACAAGAAATTCTTCAGGGCAAAATTTCCCCCCATTACGAAAATTTGGATCGACTTACCTCAAGACTCTCCATTCTGGCCCTCCTATTCTATACGCTGGATGTTTACGCTTTAAACCTCAAAAAATTTATTGATTGGATCCCCATTTTTCAGAGCATTCCTACCCTGGGTGCATTATGCTTTTTGGGTTTGTTTTTTGTCTATATTTGTATTGTTTATTATTTGGAATACAATGTTTACAGACTTTTACATCCAGATGCTCCATCACGTTCCGCTTATATTTACTCTAACCTAGCGTTCAGTCTCCCCATGCTGATTCCCTGGCTGCTTATTTCACTGATTGAGGATGCAACCTTCTTGCTACCTGAGGGCCCATTCAAAGCCATGACAGGCAGTATTATCTACGAAAATATTCAATATATCGTGTTGTTATTACTGATTGCTTTGTTTGCCCCCAAGTTGATCAAAAAAATTTGGAGATGTGTTCCTTTACCTGCGGGCATTCATCGGGATGTAATTGATGCAACCTGCAAACGTGCCGGTGTTACATATGCCAACATTTTATATTGGCCTATTTTTGGGGGCAAGATGATTACCGCCGGAGTCATGGGATTAACAAAAAAATTTCGATATATTCTTGTCACCCATGCATTAATTGAGTCTCTGTCCCTTAAGGAACTTGAGGGTGTGATTGCCCATGAAATTGGTCATGTCAAAAAAAAACATTTGATCAAATATTTTATATCTGTCTTGCTTTTCTCTTTTATCATATTAAATGTAGTCAATTCCGGACTTTTTATCGTATACAAACTTCTGGGCGCTGACCATATCAATCTTGCAACACTGATATTTACCAGCTCAATGATCCTGTTTTTTGTGTTATATTTTCGACTGGTCTTTGGATATTTCATGCGAAACTTTGAAAGGGAAGCAGATATATACGCCTTTCAAATGATCGGTTCCGCAGAGCCATTAATTTCTGCATTCAATAAAATCACGTTCTACAGTGGACGATCTCCCACACAACCCAACTGGCATCATTTCAGTATTGCTCAGCGAATTGATTACCTGGCGCGTTGCGAGGCCAACCCAAAATGGATTGAATCTCACGATCGAAAAGTGAAACGAAGCATGGCTGCCTATCTCATTGGCATTGTTATGTGCATTTTTTTGAGTTACCAAATGCCTGAATACAAAAAGGATGATTTATATATCCTGTATGCTGAAGAGTTTGTAGAAGCTGCGATTGAAAAAAATCCCAAAAATGCGGAACTTTATGATCTTTTAGGAGATGCGGCCTTAATCAATAAACATTACCAAAAAGCCATTTATGCGTTTACCATGTCGATGCATATTCAACCCGACAATGCAGAGGTCATGAATAATCTTGCCTGGTTGTATGCAACCTGTGAGCAAGAAGAATTACGCAATCCCGAAAAAGCACTGACACTGGCCAAAAAAGCAGCAAAACTACAATCCAAACACTATATTCTGGATACACTGGCTGAGGCTTATTATGTCAATGGTTATTTTGAAGAAGCGGTTGAGCTGGCCGAAAGGGTCATTCAAATGGACCTGAAAGACCCGACCCACTATCAAAAACAGTTGAAAAAATTTCGGAAAGCTTTACTTTTGTGAATTAGGAAAAGCATTCAATATGAAATACGTATCCTATATACTAATTTTTATGTTAATCGCCCTGCCTGTGACCGCAATGCCACGAAAATACCAGGAAGTGGTCGTCACGAATATTTCTCATCAACAAATCATCCGCCTGACTCAAGAAGGATTGATTATCGACAATATATACAAAAATACAGCCCATTTGTTTTTATCATCTGATCAGTTCAGGATTTTAGATGCAATGGGACTGGATTACGCAGTGAAACAAGCCCCCTCTTTACGCGATAGAGATAATTATCCTTCCTTTGATGAAATCACAGTTCGACTCAAAAATCTTGCAAAAAATCATCCAGATATATGCCAATTGTATAATATTGGTCTATCTGTCGAAAACCACCCTTTGTGGTTTGTCAAAATATCCGACAATGTTACTCACGAGGAGGACGAGCCCGAAGTCAAATACATCTCAAGCATGCATGGAGATGAACCCCTGGGCATGTTTTTTTGTCTGAATTTTATGGACCGCCTCCTTGAAAACTATGGCAAAGATGAACGTATGACTAACTTTGTCAATACGATGGAAATCTGGGTAATGCCATTAATGAACCCTGATGGTTACGTGCATCATCAACGAGAAAATCGACAGGGCTATGATCTCAATCGAGAATTTCCAGATCGTGTCGATGATAATAACAATACAACGTCTGGACGTCCCATTGAAGTTCAACATGTTATGAACTGGGAATTTAAGCATTCATCCATCTTGTCTGCCAATCTTCATGGGGGAACAATGGTTGTTAATTATCCCTATGATTCTGATTTTAACCCATCCGCGAGATATTCTGCAACCCCTGATGATACCCTTTTTCGTGAGATGGCATTATCCTATTCGTTAAATAATCCATCCATGAAAAACAGCACAGACTTTGATTTGGGGATCACCAATGGTGTTGATTGGTATTTTGTCTATGGCGGCATGCAGGATTGGAGTTATGTCTGGATGGGGTGTATGGAAGTGACCATTGAACTATGGGATGACAAATGGCCGCCATATTCACAGATTCCGGATCTTTGGATGGATAACCAGGCGTCCATGTTCAAATATATTGAATGGGCGTTAAAAGGTGTTCGCGGGCTTGTGACCGATAAAATTAGAGGGATTCCGCTTAAAGCCACTGTCTGTGTAAAAAATATTGATTTCAATGTTTATACAGACCCGGATGTGGGAGATTATCATCGCATCTTATTGCCTGGAACTTATGATATTCAATACTCAGCACCGGGTTATATTTCAAAGACAATCAAAAGTGTTCAGGTTACTGATGGCGATGCCATTCGGGTGGATGTGCAATTAATGCCGATGGAACCAGTGTTTGAGTTGAGCGATATTATCAGGATGCTGCGTGGGTTATCGGGTTTTGTTGAACATGTTTCGTTTTTGGATATTGATCAGGATGAGCATTTTAATCTAGCTGATGTGATTTGCGGTATTCGCGTGGTCTCTGATTAAGAATTGGATGATTCAACCTGGCTTTTGGAAGATACCTTCTTGTTCCTACTACAGCAAGGCAGAAATAATGCCCCAGTTTTTAAAATCGTTATAAAAATATCGTATTCGACAAAGCCACGACCGCCTGGGGTTGAAACCCCAGGCTATTTCATGTCGTCCCTGCGGGACTCAAATAGTTTTTATTATAACATAATTGCATTTTAAGCATGTCAGGTGATAATTCGATATATTTTAAATATTTCTCATAAAATTTGTGTCGAACTATTAAATATAACTAACTGAGTCCCGAAGGGACGGCATGAAATAGCCTGGGGTTTCAACCCCAGGCGGTCGTGG
>Ga0272440_1002472_pt1 | contig 14384 bp, 9 predicted proteins | sample SSMMMBAug17_FD_192440 | JGI IMG/M metagenome (GOLD analysis project Ga0272440, IMG submission 192440) | Marine sediment archaeal communities from Little Sippewissett salt marsh, Falmouth, MA, United States - SSM-MMB-Aug17 | ecosystem: Environmental > Aquatic > Marine > Wetlands > Sediment ...
AATTTTCAAATCATTTTTCTGAAATCAAGATGCAGTTGCCGCGGCCATGCAGAGTTTTGGAAACGCTTGCAGATATAAAGGTTTTTGTTTATGAAGGCTTTGCATTGAAAGTTCATGATAATCATGTGTTGCGTGTGATTTATTTTACGTTATGATTATTTGTAAAAACACTTTCTTCACTGTCATTACTATCAGCTCTTGACAGTTGGATATAATGTTTCTATAATATTTTTTTTGAAGTAATCAGTTGTGATTATAATGAGGTATTAATATGAGTTATGCAAAATTATATATACAGGCGAATCAAAGAAACGATGAAATTTTTGAGATCATCAAATCAGCTATAGATGATAAAATTGTTAAACTGGAACTCGCAAAACAATTATATGATAATCGTTTATTGCCATTTGAAAAAAAATACAACAGCACATCAGAATATTTTATGGCAAATATGGTAGCTGAAGATCTTGATGGAGATGATGAATATGTTACCTGGGCTGGAGAATATCAACTTAAGCTGAAACTTGATGATAAGTTGAATGTTTTAAAAGGTATTCAATATGTCAATTAGCCTGTATTTTAATGAAATTAAAGCAATTACAGAGAAATATTCGGTGACAGATTTTGTAGTGGGGTCAATTTTACATTTTGATGTACGACCGGGTAACCAGGGATATTTAAAGGGTGATATAACTTTTTCGGATCAATCGTCGTTGATTTTCAAAGAATTCTTAGACTATAATAAAAAGATCAATAAAGTAATGTATAGTTACCATTATCAGAATAAAGTGAATGCGTTAATCTTCAGGTATGATAATGCACGACATAAACCATCTTTAAATTCTAATGGACATAAGCATTTATTTGATAATACAGTAATAGCTGCTATTGAGCCAGATTTACAAAGTGTCATAGATGAAATTTTTTCAATCCAAGGTTGGCTTTACAATCTCTAAGGAATGCTCGAAATATTGTGAGTGGAAGATTCGCCAATTCAATTTTTTTAATAATGAGGTTTTATATTGAAATACCATGATCTATACGACGTCTCTATTTAATTAAGAAAATCCATACGATCCGCCATACCAACCTTTTTTTCCTGACCAGAGTATGTTAAATACACGTTCTAATATAGCAGTTTTGCCACTTTTGCGGCGCGCCAAAATAACTGTTGAGGTTGTCAGTCGTTTTGGAATTCGTTCCAGAAATATTTACAGATATTTAAATTCTTCTTCTCGACCAACAAACAGGTCGGGGGTTCCTATTGTTTCTGTTAATGGGTATTGCATTTTGACTCCTTTGACCTGCTTTTTGGGAATACGTTCCTCTTAATCCAAAATAAAATAATATGAAAAAATTATTTATGACGTATTCAAAGTTTATTCTTACCAAAAGAAAGCCCACATCACATTGGCATCTATTCTGCTTTTTGGTCAGGATGGTTATCTTGGCAAACTTTTACCGCGTCCGGTAATTGACTGTCAACAATTTATTTCAGTATCTCTGCCAGCTCTTTAGTCAGCTTTTCCCTTTGAGATCTAATGCTTGCATCATTATTTAATTCAACAAAAATATTTTTATCCAGTAAGCTCTGATGCTTAACATGTACAGGTCTCAATAAAACAATACTCTTTGAACCGCAATTATGTAAAGCAATAAATATTATGATATCAGGCATAAAGAATTGGATCGGTTCCTGTTTTTCAAACAATTTAGTTTTATATAGAAGCGCTTCAAGAACTTTATCCAGTGATTGCCCTGAACTTTCTAAAATACGATAATTGGTATGTCTGACAAACTTATTCTGAATAACCGCAAGTATCATGTCCTCCATTTTTGGGTTTTCATGTTTTGATTCAACAAGCATCTCAATATTAATTTTATCTGTTTGAGATGACGTGACAGGTACAGCAATATCTGCAAGTTCCTTAAACAAAGATTCAATTCGTTGTTGTTTTTGATCAGTCATTGTTATTAGTATTTTTTTCACTTTGATCACTGCATCTTGAGTATAATAATTGTGAATGATTATAATACCAATACTGCATATTATCATAAAAAGGAAAGCAGTGAACCAGTGGCGGATTTCTTTTATCGAGTTTAAATTCAATGAAATCAGTTGTTTTTTTAGGGATGATTCTGTTTGCATATTCAGCTGGTGCGAAAATTCTATTGGTCTGTAAGAATTATCCGAAACAAATGTAACGCAAGGATCACCATAAAGAACATATGCGGCCCAGTCAATTTCTGGCATTGATTTCAATAATTTCAATCGTGTATTCTTAATTGCCTTTCCGACTGAACAGCCCAAAACAATATTTTGATAAAATTCCTGTGCAAAAATTCGCCCGGATTCATCATGAATATCCCAATGAGTTCCAATATATGCTGATACACCCGATGCCATAAATGCATTGGCAATACCATATTCATCATAATTGTTTTGTGTCCACTTTTCAGTGCGGGCAGATTGGCATGCATTGGAAAATACCATAAATGGCATGAAACTATTGCCAGTCATCTGATGAATTTTTGCAGCAGTTAACATATCTTCACCTGCCAGTTGCCAACCCGATTTGTGTGGTGATTGTGGGTGATATGATGCATGTCCTGCAAAATGGATGATATCATAGCTTTGGAAATTTTCGCACAATGCTTCTGCTGATAATTCAGAATTCATGCTTATTTGAATGATTTTCTCCTGATCTAAATCACTGCATATATCTATTGCTTCTTGTGTCGCTGTCTTTAAATCCCCTCGAGGATTGGCAATAATTAACATCTGAAGGGGTAATCTGATTTGCTTTCTGTCTCTTTCAATAAATGTCTGGGGCGTTTTAATTTTTCTTCCCATGCTAAAAATTTCACATAAAAAATGATTGTTTATAATAATTAATTCCCAGGGGATATTTACCAGATGGTTATCTATGGAAAGAATTAAATAATCTGCATCTTCATTCATCAATTTGGACTTAATTTCTATGGGAATTAAATCATTACATAAGCTTTGCCCAAACTGTTTGACAGTATCCATTAATGATTTTGTCTGATCATTTGTTCTTTTAGCAAAGTTGAGCGTATGAATGAACTCATGACATCGGGATTCAATTTTGTTCAGTAAAACCAGTTGTTTTTTGTAACCAATTATATTCGCATTGGCATAAGACAGGCTAATGTTTAAAAAATTTGTATTTGTGGTGACATCAAGATGAAGAATTTTATCGTTCATAAAACCCATCCGCATTGATTTCAAACAGCAGAAAAGCCTTTTTGGCTGCCCCTTGATTGATGAATAATTCATACTTTCCAAAAGGGATGCTTTCTATGCTGATTTGTTCATTTTTCATGGGAAACGATATGGGCCCACCTCCTTCTTTAATCAAGAGAATACGTGAATCTTTAATGTTTTCTGTTTCTATCAGTCTGGCATCAATTGAAACCCTTTCAGAATTATTTTTTTTTATCAGCATCTCAAGTTTCAAAAAATCATTCAGTTGTTTTTCAAACTTTATACAATTAATTGTATGACTTTGCGGAGATCGAATTCCCGCCAGTTGAGGTTGCGGCAAGCGTATTGTTTGCCATAGCTCATTAATAAAATCTGAAACAGCATAAATAGTTTTAACCAAATGATCATTCATTGATATTGATTTATTGTGCCTGTTTAATACTTTTTGCATGATAGACTGTGCAAATCTTTCAGATACATTTTCGCAGGATAATAATTCAATATCGTTGATATTTGCGTTGATTGTATTAAACAGATTCAAACAAAAATCACATTCACTCAAATGTTTTTCAATTTGTTTTCTTTTTGTCTCTGAAATTGCACATTCTATGTATGCAGCAAACATTTCGTCTGTAATGCATTGTCCTGACATCTTTGCTCCTTCTTCTTAATTTGTTATAATAGTTCCTTTAATTTCTTTCTTGCCCTGTAAAGAGCTGTATCAACAGCATCAAGGGATATATTCAAGTGTTGTGCAATTTGTTTTCGATCATTGTCCTGCAAGTATCTCATCTTAAATACAAGTCGATCTCTGGTGGGCAAATGATGCAAATTCTTTTCGATATATTGGATATCATTGTTTGCAAGGAATCTTTCTTCTTCAGTGTAGCCTTTTATATAATAATCAGAAAACGTGACAAAATTCTTTCGATCTCTCAAATATGTCATTGTTTTACGAGAAGTAATCAGTATAACCCAACCTTTTAAGTCAATCGCTTTTTTGTTTTCTTTCTTATAGTTCGGATTATACTTTTTTAATGAACCTTTCATCAAGTTTTCAAAAACATCCATCAAAATATCTTCAATATCAAGCTCTGATATATATTTATTATATCGTTTACATGTTTTTCGAATGGTGCTTTTCACAAGTTTGTAATATTTTACAAAAAGAATATCATATGCATTGTTTTGAAGACATTGGTTGAGAATATCCAAATCACTATAAATTTTAATAGATTGCATTTTCATTGTGTGATAATCCCATCTCCTGGTTTAACAAAGCGATTTTTTATTCGCCTGTTTATTTGAAATAAATATTTATTATCATTAAGATATTTTTGCATGCGTGCAAAGGCTATGATTTCCATATCAGTGCAATGAATACTTTTTGCTTGCAAATCTTCATAAATAATCATAGGCCAATTGGTAGGTATTTTTTCTGCCTTATTAAACACTGCAACAAATCCTGAATCGCTCATCCGAGTCACCTTTCCTGTTATCATGGGAAAATTATTTTTTATTTTTGCGGCAAGTATACAAGACAAATTATACAGTGTTTTAGTGTCGGAACGTTCGCTGTATATATCCTCAGCCGCAAGTATATCTCGGTGTTGCCTGACTACTCTTACTGCTACTTCATATCCATGCACAGAATTGTAGATTGTTCCCAAAAGAAAAGAATTGGAAAACAATTTTTTCTTTTGTTCGATTTCATGAAACAAATTATTCTGTTTAAACATCTGTTCAAGCGCGTAATCAATCTGCAACAAAAAACGATTTTCATTCATGATATGTTGCAGAAAATAAAATTGAAAAAGAATATTCTTTTGTAACTTATCTGTATGATCAAATGGATGTTGCGTTGCACTGTATCTGTTATGAATTTTATATATTTCCGGTAGATTATAATAAACAGTCAATTTTTTGGCAGCTATTCGTCTGTTTTTTATATCAAAGGCTTCCAAATACATTTCGTTTATTCCTTTTTTCAATGATAGTGGATAGTTAAAAAAAATAATTCTTCCTGAAATGGTGTTTATATCAATATTGTTGATTGCAATCCGCCTCACAGTATTTTTGCCAGTTATGCTTCCGGATATTAGAATATCCTTATTGAAAACAATTTGATTGTGCGACAAATTTGTTTTAATAATACTTTCATTTTTTGCAAGCGTTGTCATGCTTGGCTGAGTATCAGACGCTCTATTCAAGCTGTTTTGTGCGATCCAGTAATTGATGCCGCATATTTCAGAACGTTTAATAAATACACTGGTTTCATTGCCCAGTTGATCCTTTGCAAAAAAGTGAATTTGATTGCTCAAATTTTTTCGTAAAATTTTGAATGAAGATTCTTTTTTGTTAGTTTTTACAATCAATTCATTGTTTATATATAACACAAAACCTGAGGTATCATAAACAATCCCCTCAATAAAATTGCCATCATTTTTAATTGATACAATTGGTGCCATTTTATCAACTTGAATAACAATATTCTTTGTAGATTTTTTATTGATCAGGTTCACAGCAGTCAGTTCGAATTGATACGTGCCATGCGGCAGAAATAATTCTTTGTTAAATCGAACACTTTGGTTTGCAGCGCCCAGATAAATGGATTCTTTTGATAACAAAATATCTGATATATATAACGAATCAATTGCTGTACCACTTATGACAACAGAATCATTTCTGGTGCGTAAAGGAAGCTTTTGATCCATTGATATTTGCGGAACTGATTCTGGCACATTTTCCATTATCATTCTGGCTTTAATGGATTGATCAAGATAATATGCCGCTTTAGAAGACACAACATGTTCAAGAGATATTTCTAATTCTTTTATAGCAGATTGATAATCTTTTTTTTTGTAGTAAATAAAACCTTTTTCACGATGTGGAAAGTAATCCATAATATAATGTTTACCATATGTATTAACCACACGTTTATCGTAATATCGCAGGTTAAGCGCATGATTCAGGTCGTGTAATGCCTGATCATAAAACTCACCTTCAATACAGGAAAGGGCACGTTCGTAATAATCATCCCAATCCCCTAAAAAAAGCCCTTTGACAACACAATATCGCTGATTGTTTTTGATTAAAAACGGCTGTTTTATTATAACACATCCAACAGAAACAATGACAGTAAGGAAAAACAATCTTGTTATTGTTTGTAATAATAATATTTTCGTACTTATTTGGGGGGACATTTTTTTAACCCTGCAATTGTTTGCAACAGTCCAACAGCATGAGATAGATTGAAAAAAGAAGTTGAATCTGCCTGAATTCCGGACAAAATTTTCAGAATAAAGAGTACTTCTGAAAATTCAGGTTTTGGATAAATATAAAAATCTTTTTCTTTGCAAGCATCTAAAGAAGGAATTGTTATAGGATATTCAGTATAGTATTTTTTTTGAATAATAATATTACAATCAAAGCATGTTTCGATATTCGCAATAATAAAAAAACCACCGGGAATGCTTATTCCTGTCCGATTACAATCTGAATTACATAACTTTATCATTGCTTGCTCTAAAGGAACCTTGGAGCAGGCATCCAATATTCTACCTTCAATTGTGTTCAATAATACACCGGTTTCATAAGTTATTTGAATGGTATAATATGAATTTTTACATACATTTGAATTTGAAGAAAAAATTTTAATATAATAGATTTGATCATTGTCACATCGAAAAGGGATTTCTTTTTCTTCAGTAGGTCCAATAGTTTCTTTTTTCGTATTCATAATTTCAATCGTATATTTGCAAGCTGAGCTCTTATTTGCTGTTTTGATTGTATAGATTGTATCTTTAGTACCATACAACATGAGCCAATCAATATCATCCTGATTATGAAAACTTCGATATTGCGGAAAATCATCGTCAATAACAATCGGCCTGGCATTGTTTTGAACATTATCTGGTTCGTATAGATCAAATTGTTTTGTATTATTAATATTGATATCATATTGAATAGACTGCCCAATGATTAACTGTTGTCCAGGCGTAATGCGAAGAAAGTAAAGATCATCATGATCAAAGTTCAAACGCTGCATTGATATTGATTCTGATGTCGTTGTATGAAAAATATTAACAATATTTGAATTAAAAAGTGCGCATGCTATTGCAATATTTGCTGTATGATTATTGATAGTTAATGTATACTCAGTATCTTCTGCTGCATAAAACATAAACCAGTCTTCATTTTCTTTTGGATATAATTGACGATTTGTATGAATATGATCAAGCATATTCGCACTGTAATACGAATTATCCGGCTCGTAATCAACATCGTCTGCATAAAGAAAACCTGTAATGCCGAAAAATGCCATTAATAAGTATAATAGGAATACTTTCTGTGATTGACATATAAAACGAAAAAATCGCAATGAGGTATAAGTAATGGAATCCATTCTTCCTCCATAATTATTTATTTGCTATCATTCTGAATGCTTGTACCAAATCCTTTATAGATATTGTTTGCCTGGGATTTGGCATTTTTTCTACCAAAATACGCAGACAAACAATAAGATCTTGTAAGTCCACTCTTCCATCCTGATTCCAATCGCTATCAATAAATGATTGGGTCTGAATAATATGTGATTTAATTAAAGGCGAAATACTGCCTTTTACATTTTTTGCAAAAACAATTACGTCGTATTGTCCTTTTTTATCAAATTGATTGTAAACAGTTTCATATGTGTTAGTGCCTGAAAATTCAAATGTGACCTCAGTAAAATTTGATGTGGTATCAGGTGGTTTAATAATCGCAAAAACCTGTTCAATGGCAGCGATTGAAACAATATTGTTCACCCAAATGCGTGCTGATTTTCCCTGTGTGATGGAGAAAGGTGGAAAGATATTATCTATAAAAGGATTACTATCTGCCAGTTTGAGGCCAAAACCAATATAATAGTCTTCGACTGTGCTTTGTAAGAATTGTTCAGGCAAAATTCTCATTCAACCAGCGCTGGATCAAACAGGTGAAACTAACATTACAGTTGAAGTTTCAGATGGAACAACCCCTGTCACAAATACGTTTAAACTTTCTATCAGAAATATTGAAATCGGTTTTACAGGTGAAGGTTGTACGCAGACAGCTCCCGGAGAAACAGGCAGTATCAGTATCATTCTAATGAATTCTGCGATTCAGCCTACATATATTCAACTGATTGTGAGCTATGATCCTGGCGTTTTATCGCCTGTGGGTATGGATTTTTCAGGATCATTCTTTGAAAATGATTCATATACGAATACTTTTGAAATTATCCCAGATGAAGGTAAAGTAAAAATTGGTATTCAACTTGACGCTTCATCTACTGAAGGATTAGTGGGGAACTTAAGCTTTAAAGTCAATGAAAATGCCATTGTCGGGCAATCAACATCTGTTGTTATTGTTGATTCAACGATCAATAATCAACCCATTACAGCAAATGGCGGCTGTTTTTCAATAACCGGTTCGACAGTTCATGGTATCGTTCATCACTTTAATGGCAAACCTGTGCCGAATGCTCACGTTGAACTGGTTGGGAAAAGAGTTTACCATACTTTAACCGATCAATCGGGAACTTATACCTTTGTGGGGATTCCAGAAGGGGCCTACACCATAAGTTTTTATAAAGATGATGATCTTAAGTATGGGCCTGGTGCTTTAGATGTTTCAATTATTGGTCAAATTTCTGTGCAACAAGTTCCTCCAGAACTAAGCTGTTATCAAAAAATTGCAGCTGATGTAAATCAAAATCATAAGATCAGTTCCACTGATGCTGGAATGCTCGCGCTATATGCTGCGGAATTGCAATCGTATTTAAATGACAACAATAATCACTGGACTTTTGTCACTCAGGCAATTAACACCTGTGAATGGTATAATGCTGAATCACCAATTGTATATCAATCAACAGAAACGTTTGAGTTAACATCGGATTATTATCTTGAAGTAACAGCAGTAAGACTGGGTGATGTCAGCGGCTATTTCAAGCCAGATAGTGAAGGCAACAAAACGACCCGACGAAAAAGAAGTGGACGTCCTGTAAAAATTGATATGGTTAAGCATTCTCAGAAAAGTATCCCCATCGTATTGAGTGAATATACTGATGTTGCAGGGGTGGATTTGAAAATTCGTTATAATGCTGACGTGTTAAGATTGGATGATATTTCTCTTGAAGACAGTGTTTTGGGAAGTGACTATCAGATGACTGTAAACACCTCAGTGCCTGGACAAATTATTGCGCTGATATACTCAAGCTATGGTTCTTCAATTGTTTCCGGAAAAATTCTCGATTTAACATTCACCGCACTGGAAAAGGGAAACACCAATCTTGTCCTGGAAAAATTCAGCTGCAATGAGACAGATACGCCCGGTGGTTTTCAACCTCAAGAATTAGAAACGTTGCGACCTGTTGATAATATAATGGTCTTTATCAAAGAGCAGCTTTATCTGATCAAATAATGATTCTTTATCAACACCACTAAGACAAAAGGCAGAACATTAGTGGTTCTGCCTTTTTTAGTATTAACAAACTTGTTTGGGACTGCCAGGGATAGACGTTCATCAAAATTTTGGTTATAAAGAAAATTGAAATTCATTATGTTTAACATCAATAAAAAATAAGGAAAAAACCATGCAAAAATATAAAATACTGGGCTTTTTCATTACACTATGTTTCTTATTTGTTACAAATGCGAATGCCATTACTGAAATAACAGTCAGCCAGGGTAGAACCATTACAATACCGATTGTTATCGGTCAAAAGATTAATAATATCATTGGTATCGACATTGAAGCCTCTTTTGATCAAACTGTTATGAAAGCTGTCAATGTGAGAAAAGCAGAAAAATTTCCAAGTTATACACTTTTTAAAAATTTAAACACTGAAAATGGGCTGGACATTTCAATGGCTACAACAGGATCAAATCAATCAATAGATGATCAACTTTTATGTCCAATCGTTTATATTGATTTTCAGATGATTGGTCAGCCATTATCAAAAACAATTCTTTCTTTGGATTCATTTACATTCAATGACAATGATGTCGTGGGTGGTCTTCAATATCAAAACGATTATCATGAAGAACTGATCATCACGATTGATGAATCCTGTGATATTATTAATGACAACCAGATTACCATTGAAGATGCTATTTTGCTTCTGCAATTATTAAAAAATAATGACGCCAATGATAGATGCAACCCAACACTCAAAGCACTGATAAAAACACTTCAGATACTTTCAAATTTTGAAAAAAGTGAACCAAATATACGTGTAATGGCAAATCATACCAGAAGTATTCAAGATAGAATAATCACACTTGCTCAAAATCAAGGAGATATAATAACAATTCCAGTCACGATTGATGAATTTATCCCCATACAAGGGGTAACCATAAAGCTTAGTTTTGATGAGTCAGTTGTTGATGCAAAAAGTGTTACAATAGTTGGTGGCATTTTAGAAAATTATTTATATACTAAAAACCTGATCAAAGAAGATTCTGCAATTATATTAATCTATACATATGACATTTCCCAGACCAATGATAATAAAGGAATAGTGGCTTATTTTACTTTTGAAGTAAAAGATATCAACAAAGAAACAGATATTGTTTTTTCTGAGTTTCTTTGCAACAGGGCACCTGTTTCAGGCGGCTTTGGCATTGATAACAATACCTATGACATCATTCATTTACGCCCTATACAGACATACACCATAACGACATCCTCCAATGGATATGGCAGTATAACTCCCAATGGTACAATTAATATTGAAGAATCTTCTGATCTACATTTTTCCTTTGCACCCAATGATAGATTCCAAATCAAAGACGTGTTAATCAATGGACAATCTTTTGGCAATATTTCATCTTATTCATTAACAAACATTCAGCAAAACTATGACGTGTTTGTGCAATTTTCTTTAATTCCACAACTACTTGTGACATCACCCATTCATCATATTCAAGCACATGAGGATGCTGATGATTTAATCATTGATTTAACAAAATGGGCGCAAGTCGTATATAGCAATGAAACACACACAATCACTCAAACCATTATATCCAACAGCAATCCAGAGATTGTTCAAGCCATATTGGATCAACAAAAACTAATTCTCCATTTACAGCCTGATCAAAGCGGCTCTGCACATATCCAACTCATGGGGGAATCCGATTGCTGTGCGTCGGTTTATGAAGATTTTACCATCACTGTGATGCCTGTAAACGATCCACCGATAATATCCTCTGTTCCCACACAAACGATCAATGAAGGCCAGTTCATAGAATCAATCTCTCTTACGATTACAGATATAGATTCACCAACAGATAATATTCGTTTATGGGCAACATCATCCAATCCAGAAGTCATTCCAGCACAAATGCCAAATATTGTTTTTAAACAATCTGAAATGAATCATCAGGTGATCATTTCACCGGTTTATCCTGGCTATGGCGATGTTACCCTTACTGTTTTTGCTTCTGATGGTCAGGATCACTCCTCAACTTCATTTCTTGTTTCCATCCACCATGTAGAACACACCATACGCGCAATTGTTGGACCAAATGGCAAAATTAATCATTCTGATGTGTTTGTAGTCCCATCAGGAAAAGATATCCGATATAAAATTATTCCCGATAATGGATATAAGGCTGAAGTGATCCTCAATGAAAAAACTTTGGGCAATATCAATGAATATGTTTTCTGGTCAATCTCTGATGATTATACAATGACAGCCAATTTTCTACCTGCCAATCAATACACAATTGTTACCCATTGTTCTACTGGTGGTCAAATGAAACCCCAGGGGCCGATCATCTTAGACGAAGGAAAAAATCAAACCATCACCATTATTCCTGAAGCTGGATATCAACTGGCAGATGTTCTGGTCAATGGAATATCTATTGGGCCTGTAACAAAATACTCATTTAAACACATTGATCAAAATCAAACCATTCAGGCAGATTTTTTGCCAGTGACATCACCTGTAGCTCATTTTGAAATATCGAATCATACAGGAATCCAACCATTACAAGTACATTTTTTTGATCACTCCAAACATACCATTGATAAATGGCATTGGGATTTTGGGGATGGCTTTGACAGTTCTATTCAAAATGCCCATCATACTTACAGCCAACCTGGAATATATACTGTTTCTCTGATGGTTAGCGGTCCTGGTGGCTCAGATACAATCGTTAAAACAGATTGCATTACTGTTTTACCAAAAGACATTGCCTTTGTTTCAAATATACAAAATGGTTTTTCACCATTATCAGTTGTTTTTACAGAATTTTCTGAAGAAAAAAGGATTCTGCAATGGCATTGTGGTAATGGCTTTATCAATGAATCTTTACCAGTCACCTGTACCTATAAAGAACCGGGGAATTATACAGTGATGACTGTTACGCAAATCAATGACGAATCCTATACACTGACATATCCAAATTATATTCAGGTTTATGGTCGTTCTATTTGTGGAAATGTATCTGATAAAGATGGGATTCCCATTTCAGGATGTCTGCTGTCATTATGGGGAAAAAAGCTTGAGCAAACAATCTATGCAACCACAAATTCAAATGGCGATTACACATTCAGCCATTTACCAACTACAAATTTATTGGCAATTAGCGCATGGCCATCATCAGGATCAAACTATTTAAAAAAAGACTATTGCGAAAATGAAAAAGACTTCTGTTTATCGACAATTGATAATGACATAGACAATCTGAATATTGTATTACAAGACAGATCAAGACTGGGGTTCAAAGGGCAGGTAATGAATCATAAAAATGAAGGTCTTGGTAATATTCTTGTTGAAGCCTTTTCGCGTAAAGCAGATGTCAGCATAACAACACGAAGTGATGTACATGGCCATTATACATTCACAGAAATGCCTTTATCACATGATTATATTATCAGTGCATTTGCAAAAGATACCAGTCGCAGATATTATTATGCACAACCAGACCATGTATCGTACACAGATTCCGATACGCAACATGAATTTGTTTATTTTGAAAAAAATGCAACATGTTTGACACCTGACGATCCACTCGTTGAAAACGTGAATATCTATATCAACCTTGCCTATCATATTACTGGAAGAATTGAGAATGTTAATGGTGATCCTGTTCAACATATAAGGGTAAAAGCATGGTCAAAAATGTTAAGTTCGGGTAACGCCTCACAAACTGATGAACATGGCAATTATACCATTACTGGTTTAATTGCATTCAGTGATAATCAGGCGATGACTTATATTGTGGATATAAATTCCTCAGATTATATTTATCAAGCATTTGCTTTAACAAATAATATCAGCGAAGCCTTTCCTGTGACAGCCGGTGCCTGTAACGTTGATTTTGTTTTAAAATCTTTCGGTTCTATCTCTGGTCGCATTGTTAATGAATATGGCATGCCTGTACCGGGTGTAGAGATAAATGCCTGGTCATCGTTATATTCATCTGAAAAAAATGGAAACACACGCTCAGATATAAATGGAAATTACATCATTACAAATCTTCCCATTGATGAAAACTATATTGTTGAAGCATTTTCAAAAAACTATCCCCTCCAGTCTTATCCCTCGAACATTTCACTCATAACAGGAAATGCCACACAAATTGATTTTATAATGGATAAAGGCAGTATGATATATGGTAACGTATATATAGTCGATGGTGACATAAAAAGTGCTGCACCTGCTGGTATAAAGGTCAATGTCTGGTCAGAGAGTACTGGAACCGGTGGCCTTTCGTTTACTGATGAGAATGGATATTATGAAGTCGTCGATCTTTTGGAAGATGCAAACGATTATATTATTTCAATTCTTCATGATGATTATGCACCTGCATTCTATAATGCGGAAACAACAACTTGTGCCATTCATTCAGCCGAAAAAGTGTCTCCATCCTATGAAACAAGAGATATTGTTTTAGAAAAAGGCGTTGATTTAGCAGGGAAAGTAACTTTCAATGATATTTCAGTAGAAAATATTTTAATTTCAGTACAATCTGAAACAACTGAAATGGTAAAGAGCATATTTTCAACATCAGACAATACTGGAAACAACTTTATTATCAAAGGCGTCCCTGCAAATGATTCTTATATGATCAGGGTAATTTCAGATGATTATCTTGAAGATTCGATCAAATTATTGGTTGACAGT
>Ga0272440_1002473_pt1 | contig 14384 bp, 9 predicted proteins | sample SSMMMBAug17_FD_192440 | JGI IMG/M metagenome (GOLD analysis project Ga0272440, IMG submission 192440) | Marine sediment archaeal communities from Little Sippewissett salt marsh, Falmouth, MA, United States - SSM-MMB-Aug17 | ecosystem: Environmental > Aquatic > Marine > Wetlands > Sediment ...
CAGTAATCTTTTTAACTATGATGCGTTGAAAAAATATATCACTCAATATAAAGCAGGTAAGGATATTAATTTTAACATCATTTGGCATATTCTGCAGTTCCAGATGTGGAATAAACGTTGGGGATAACATTTTTCTGAAATGCGCCCACAGAATAGTAATTTATTAAATTGAGCCGGTTAACATTAAAACAATTGAGAGAAGACTCTCTTTCATTAAGGATTTTTATTGAATAAAAAATATTTTACAAACAATTTACAAAACAAAGTCATGTGTCTTTTTTTACTTTCAACCCTGATACCTCTATGGTTAGTCGGCAGGTTTTCAGTCAAAACTGCTGAGGAACTGATTGCGAATATGGTTACCAGTCAATTGGAAAATGTTATTGATGATAAAGTGGCCATACTCGAACGTTGGCTTATGGAACGTAAGGCAGATCTGCTGGTTGTTGCAGGATCATCCATTCTGCAATCAATGGATTCCGATTTAATCAAAACGTATCTTGAACTTGTTGGAAAAAACTATCAAACCTATAAAGAGCTGCTTGTCATATCCTCAGATGAAACAATAATTTTCAATAATGCCAGCGAAACAACGAATCGTTTGTGGAAAGACATATATAATAAGCCATTTAAAAAATCCTTATATCTTTCCAATATCAAGCTCCATCCTGAAGAAAATGAATCAATCTTTATGATTTCCGCGCCTATTTTGGATAATAATGAACAGATGAAAGGGGCCATACATGCAACTGTTGGAACCAGTACAATCTTGAATATCATTTTGGATGTATCTTTGGGCAAAACTGGTGAATGCTACCTTGTTAATAAAAATGGGACATTCCTGGCGCATAAGGAACCGCATCGCATATTAAAGGAAAACATTGCGCAATCCGGAAGTTTCAAGAAAATATTCACGAAAAAAGAGCTGGGCGCTGTTTATTTAGATTATCGGGGCATTAAAGTTCTTGGTTCATCACGAAAGATTGAAAATACAGATTGGTATCTTGTTGTTGAACAAGATAGAGATGAAGCTTTTCAATGCGCCGATATCTTAAAACGATATGTTTATGTAATGATCGCACTTACCATCATAATTGCTGTGTTTATTGCGTGGCTGATTTCATATTATATTGTCAATCCTATCCGAACGCTCAGTCAGTCGGCAAATATTCTTGCTGGTGGCGAATTTGACAAAGCGATTCTAAAGACAAATCGCCAGGACGAAATTGGATTTTTATATCAGGCTTTTTCAAACATGGCATCCCAGTTGAAACAGCGTCAGCATAGCCTGTTAAATGAGGTTGACTTAAAAGATGCGGCACTTAAAGAGACCGGAAACATTCTTGAAAAAACCCGGATGGTGGCGATCCGCTCAGAAAAATTTGCAACCATAGGCCGAATGAGTGCAGGCGTAACACATGAAATACGTACTCCCCTTACATCAATTAAACTGTTTTTAGAATCATTACAGACTGAAATTGAAATTTCACCTGAGTACGAAGAAGATTTTAAAATCGCCATGGAACAGATTCAACGTATAGAATCGACCATCAATCGATTTCTAGATTTCGCAAAACCACAGGAACTTAAATGTTCAAAAATCGATATTCGTCAAATCGTTGAAAGCGCACTTTTTGTTATCAGACCAATGGCCAACAAACAGGAATGTATTGTCAATGTTAAATGTGAAAAAAATCTACCTTTAATTAAAGGGGATAAAAAACTATTGGGAGATGCAATTATTAATTTATTGATAAACTCTCTTGAAGCAATGGACAGTAATGGCAAATTAGATATTCAAGTTAAAAATGAACAATGTGAAATCAATACCAAAGTGATTCAATGCATTCGAATTGATATTTCAGATAATGGTCCAGGTATTCCTGAAAACCAGCTTTTAAATGTTTTTGAACCTTTTTTTACAACGAAATCATCCGGCACAGGACTTGGATTATCCCTTGCATATAATACAATACAACGCCATGGTGGCATCATTCAGGTAAAAAGCGAAAGCACTCGGGGAACTTTATTTTCGGTGTTTCTTTCAACCAATCACCAATTTGAAGAGTTTTATGGAAAAAATACTAATTATTGATGATGATGAAGGCTTGCTCCATTTTCTAACCCGGTTTTTCACCAGAAAAGAGTATCAGGTACAGGCATGTAATAGCGCTCAAAAAGCGCTTGATTTGATCACTGAAGAATCCTTTGATTTAATATTACTTGATTATAAAATGCCTGAATTAAATGGATTGGAGGCCCTTAAACAAATAAAAAATTTCCAGGTAAAAACGCCTGTTATTATTATGACAGCGTATGGAACAACAGAGACAGCCATAGATGCCATGAGATTGGGCGCCTATGATTATCTTGTCAAACCATTTGACAGAAAAGAATTGAACAGAATTGTCAACGACGCTTTCCTTGCCAACCGCCAAATGAAAGAAGTTGTTAGTTTCCCAAGCACAGCGACAAAAATATCGCAGGTACCCAAAGCAGATTTACAAATCATTGGCCATTCAAAAAAAATGCAGGATGTGTATAAGCTTATCGGACAAATTGCCGAAAAGGACATTTCCATTCTGATCACCGGCGAAAGCGGCACTGGCAAAGAATTGGTGGCCAAGGCCATCTATCACCATAGTCATCGGAAAAACAATGCCTTTATAACGATCAACTGTGCCGCAATACCCGATTCTTTGTTTGAAAGCGAGTTGTTTGGTTATGAAAGAGGCGCTTTCACCGGCGCCAATCATACGCATATTGGTAAAATTGAACGCTGCAATGGCGGCACTTTTTTTATGGATGAAGTCGGAGATATGTCCCTTTCTACACAGACCAAAGTATTACGTGTGCTGCAGGAAGGAGAATTTGAGCGGCTTGGTGGATCAGAAATGATAAAAGTTGATGTTCGAATCATTGCGGCCACGAATAAAAATCTGGAAAAAGAAGTTGAAGCGGGTCGGTTTAGAGAAGACTTGTACTGGCGCTTAAAAATTTTTTCTATCCACTTACCGCCTTTAAGAAATCGCTTGGCGGATATTCCTTCATTAGTGGATTATTTTGTTGGGCGTTTCTGTGTGGAATATTCAAAGACAACGATTCAATATGTTTCGGATGCTGCAATTAAAAAACTGAAATCGCATGCTTGGCCCGGCAATGTCAGAGAGTTGAAAAACGCCATACGACGCTCTGTTTTACTTTGTTCAGGGGATGTTTTGTTGGAAGATCATTTGATTGAAATTGAATCAAAATCCGACCATACCAATGAAGATGTTCAACCAGAACAACTGATCAACGAACTGAAGGAAAAAATGGAAAGCCTCATTCCTGAAATTTTCAAAATTTCCGAGACCAATACTCATGCCAATATCATTGAAATAGTCGAAGAAATACTAATCTCACAAGCATTAAAAATGTGTGGCAATAATCAGGTCAAAGCAGCCAGAATGCTTGGTATCAGTCGAAACACGCTGCGTCACCGAATTAAAAAGTATTATGAAAAAAATAATCACTGTTGATATATCAGCAAGACTGTTCAATTTTTGAACAACTAAATTAGAAAAATTTATTTCTTTAAGATCTCTTTTACAATTAACATTTTCAAGGATCTTTCCTTTGTATTTAGGTGAATTTTTATTCATGAAATAATTCAATACTAATTCACTTGCCAGTAATCATTGCACTGGATTTCACGTTTATTGAAGCCAGCCCCTATTGGCTGTTGCTTTTCAACCAAACCCATTCTTCCCAACATTTCTTGATATCAGCAAAAAAAATAATATCATCAATAAATTTAGATAGCTACGATTATACAGACGGGTTTATTATAAATTGGCATATCCATTGCTCTTATGAAATTTTGTTGTGACGCTAAACAACGCAAGTTAAGGCTTTAAGCCATTTAAAGTAATTGGATATATGCGACTGCAAGATTTTGTAATGATTCTATCATTTAAAATCCCTCATTTATTAATATGTCGTGTATGTATAAGGAATTAACAAATATGGTAGGAAAGTATTTGCGAAAGACAATTCCACTTAAGGAAGACTATTTATATCCTGCCGCATCGAAAAATTAACTATTTTGATAATTTTTTTTGAAAGGAACAGAAATGAAAAATGAGATTATGAATAAAGTAATAAACAATAATCCCGGAGAAATTGAATTTCATCAGGCTGTAAGTGAAGTCGTAGATTCAGTTACAACACTGATTGCGGATCATTCAATATATCAGAAAGAAAAAATTCTTGAACGAATGATAGAGCCAGAGCGGATTATTATTTTTAGAGTGCCCTGGGTTGATGACAATGGTGACATTCAAATCAATAAAGGATTTCGAATTGAAATGAACAGCGCACTGGGACCATATAAAGGTGGTCTGAGATTTCATCCAAGTGTCAATTTAAGCATTTTAAAATTCTTAGCTTTTGAACAAGTTTTCAAAAACAGCCTGACTACACTTCCCATGGGCGGCGGAAAAGGCGGTTCGGATTTTGATCCAAAAGGCAAATCACACAATGAGGTCATGCGTTTTTGTCAAAGTTTCATGACTGAACTGTCTCGCCATATCGGTCCGAATACAGATATCCCTGCTGGAGATATTGGTGTTGGTGGTAGAGAAATAGGCTTTCTTTTTGGCCAGTATAAACGCATGAGAAATGAATTCACCGGCGTACTGACAGGTAAAAAGCTCAATTGGGGTGGCAGTTTAATCAGACCGGAGGCCACTGGATATGGCGCAGTGTTTTTTGCAGAAGAAATGCTAAAAACACGCCAACAAAGTATTGAAGGCAAAACATGTCTGGTATCTGGTTCTGGAAATGTTGCTCAATATACTGTTGAAAAAGTTAATCAACTGGGCGGTAAATGTGTAACATTGTCAGATTCAAATGGATATATTTATGATCCAAAAGGTATTGATGATGAAAAACTGTCTTTTGTAATGATGCTTAAGAATGAAAAACGCGGTCGAATAAAAGAATATGCTGAAAAGTATAACTGTGAATATTTTGAAGGTAAACGTCCCTGGATGATTAAAGCTGATATCGCTTTTCCATCAGCCACACAAAATGAAATACTACAGAATGATGCTGAACAGCTTGTCAAAAATGGATGTTTTTGTATTTCAGAAGGCGCCAATATGCCATCCTCACCTGAAGCAATTGACATTTTTCTTCGATCAAAAATTCTATATGGACCTGGGAAAGCCGCAAATGCTGGCGGTGTTGCCACAAGCGGACTTGAAATGAGTCAAAACAGTATGCGATTGAATTGGTCTCGTAATGAAGTAGAGTCAAGGCTCCATGAAATAATGATTCGTATTCATGAGGCATGCATTAAGTATGGTAAAGAAGATGATGGGTATACGAATTATGTGAAAGGCGCCAATATTGCTGGATTTGTAAAAGTTGCTGATGCAATGCTTGATCAGGGCTTTGTTTAATTTTTTACTATAAAAGGAGGTCATCAATGTTTGATGCTTATTTATCAGAATCAACCAGGGCAAAAAAAAGGGGGACAGGCATATGAATTTAGATGGACTGAAAGTATTAGAAAGAATAGATGAAGTTAAAATGATGTGTGACCGGAACAATCCACTTTATGAGAAGATCAGCAATTATAGCATTGCCCTGTATTCACTTGGTTTTTTTGATGTGCCGGATTTAATGGAAGCAGATGATTTGGATGAAATCGAAGCTGCTGATTTTTTAAAGATGCATTTTGAAGAGGTCAATGAATTTGCCTTACCCTCAAATTACATTATTAATGAATCCAATGAAAGATATCTCCTGGTTATAGGTGACCCTGAATTTCCTATTCATTTTGCAGCCCTGGTTAATACGTCAACAAAAAAACCTTTTTTTTCAAAATTACAATTCATGGGAAGCGGTTTTGACAGTCTAAATGAATTAATGAATGAATTTCAGATTGAACGAAAAATAACGATGAAAGATATTCATTTATTTCGAAGAATTGGCTGAACCAGTCCCAAAAAATAGATTCCCTATCGGACAAGTCGGACAATCATTATGACCTGTCGGACTTGTCTGAAAGAGTGGTTTTATTATAACTAATCAAGGTATATCATAGCCTCCTGGCTGACCACATTCACACTAATGGCAATCCTGCTATCAGGGAAAAAATCCTTTTGGTCAATAACGTGTATGGCTTCTGTCCATCGATCCGCGCCCGATAACAATTTATTCAATTTATTTGGCGTATTTAACAGGAGTTGTTCATTTAGATAATAGTGATCTTTTTGTCTGAATGTTGCCAGATATAAAATTCGCATCTCAATCAAATCATTAAAGAAATGCGTTCCAAATGAAATATCAGGAACCAGCCCTTCATGCATTTCCGAAATTTCACATAAAACAGACGTATTTTTTATTTCGGAAAAAGAGACCGGTATTCCTAAGGCCGGTATGGATGATCCCCATCTGCCCGGGCCAATGAGAAGAAGGTTGGTGTCGGTATCTTGATTTGTAATATCACCGATTATTCTTGCAACCATATATCGATCCGACATTGACATTTTACTATAATACAAAGGACTGATGTAAATAATTCGGTCAATATGCTGAATCGTTGGCTGACCAATTATTGGCCCTTTGCTTTTAATGATAATATCTTTGGGATCTATATTAAGCGGTGTTTTTACTTGATGAATTTCCTGTGTGACTTTAAAGGGGCGGCACTGAAGCAGGTTGATTCGATAATGTTGCGCATCAATAAAATTTACAGTAAATTCAATATCAACTGGATGCGCATAGGCTTTTTCCAGAATTGCCAGCATCTCCTGCATATCCTCGATAAAAGGCGTATTCTGGATAAGTTCTTGAAAAGAAAGTTTTTTGAGAATACGAGATTGACTGTTATTCCTACCGCTCTCTTCTGTTTGATGATCATTGGAAATGAATACGTTTAATGCTTCATTATCTGCGATACGAACCACATTGTCAAACTCTAAACTGCTAAACTTATTTGATTTTATATCTAAAAGGTCTACACTTTTTTGTGCATATTTTCTAAAATCATCAAATTTGGCTTCTGGTCTCAGATGCGGGGCGTTAAGGGCGACAATTCTGGCATAATCATCGTTTTGATCAACAGCACGCGTGCCTAACCCAAATACTAATCGGGCAACTCCTTTCTCAGGACTGATTTTTCTATTCCATACAAAAGGATTAAAAGAATATCCGACTCCGGCCACCTGGGGAAAGTACAAATGATTGTAAAATGAACCAGATACCCTTTGTATGAGCAAGGCCATTTGCTCGTCTTTGTCAAAAAGTCCCCAGTGGTAACGATAGTATAATGCTTCTTTGTTCATTGTGCTTGCGTATACGATACGAATGGCATCAATCAAATTTTTGAGTCTGTATACAGGCGTGTTTTGATTTGCACAAAAAACGCTCTCATATTTACCGGAAAACGCATTGCCATAAGCATCTTCTAGAAGACTGCTTGATCTGACGATTATGGGAAACTGTCCAAAATATTTTAGCATTTCTTTAAGTTGCTGATAATTATAATGAGGCAAATTACCCATTAGCAATCTTTTTTCGATCTGTTCAGATGTTTCAAAAGGGGGAGGTGAGAATTTAATCTGATGGCGTTCCCACCAACATTTATTTTGGAGAATGTAAGTGTAAAAGACATCGGAACCTACAAAAAACGAGTCATGTGTTTCAAGCAGATGTTGCCATTTTTTATCTGTTTTTTTTAAGATCGCACGCGCTAAAAGCATTCCAACCGACTTACCGCCAATGAATCCGGAGCCGATAATGCGTTTTCCGATTTCTATTAAATCGGCTATATCGAAATATGTGTTGCAAAGCGCAACTAATTTTTCATCCCTGGTAATATTCATCCTGATAATTTTATCTTTTAAATTATGTTCACGACTCATGTGATGATTGGATTTAAAAGATTTTTCATCCGCATGATGATCCTTTTTAAGAATCGTTTGGGCTTCAATAAATAAATTAATCCAGGCGTCTTTTCGATTCAAATTGATGTCTAACCAGGGCTGGGTAATATTTGATAGAATCTCTGATGTGAGTGTACTTTTCATAATTGGTTTAAAATAATCGCCCTCCCAGCTATGTAGCATGTACATGGTTGGAGAGTAGCGCTCATAAACCTTGACTGGCAATACATATATTTTTTGATTATTGTGATAAACGTCTAAAATAATTTGCGCTGTATTATGAATGGATGCAATGGTGGATCGGGTATGATAGTTTCTGGTTAATGCAAAATATGTGGCTGTTTCAAAGTCATATAGATAAGGACAGGTGATCATAAAAAAATTAGCAACCATCTGATCACTATTCCAGGCATCGGACAGACATGAAAGCGAATCAAAAACATAGCAAACACCTTTTCCATATTCTTCAATTTTTTTTAAAATTTCAGTAATAAAATGTTCAAATCCATGTTTTGGATTCAGGATAAACGTTTCCGCTTTAACATCATCCGGCAATAACGCCATATGCGCTGCAAATCTAAAATAAATAAGTTTTTTTGAATTTTTATATGCATATCTACAGAATGGATGGACAAACGCAATATAATCATTTATTGTATCTATCTGCCATACAATGTTGTCGCCTGCCGCAACACCATTAAGTATCTTATCAAGATTTATAAGGCCGGAACTAAATATCTTTTTGTTTAAACTCATTTGGATGCCCTTTTTATAGTAAACGATTAAAAAAAATTGGGCTGAATTGAATTGCGCCGATTCATCTCAATTTTTAATTTTTTCATCATAACTGCAAATCCAACCGAATTGTCTTTTTTAACCATCGAATCAACTGATTAAGATAAGTATACTTGCCAATTTCCAGATAAACTGTACCTGTCATGCCTTCTCTGAGAGACATATTCTTGTTTGGAAATGCGACACTCACCCTGTAAAATCGGGCAATACCTTTCATAATATGCATGGGAGAAATCTTGGATACTTTCCCAGAGAATATGATATCTGGCTGATTATTAATAATAAAATAAGCCTGTGTATCTGGTTGAATACCTTCAATATCACGTTCGAGAATATCAATGACCACCTTATATACTGATGTGTCAATATATCGTCCAATGGGGTCTCCAGGCGAAAGAATAGTATGGGCCAGCGCATTAAGATTTGTTTCAAATATGCCTGTATAAGGTGCCATGATCACTAAATTTGCTTGCCTGCGCGCAAGATCGTTTTGGGTATCGACCATTTGTTGTCTTAGTTTTTGAAGCTTTAACAGTTCAGCAGCATCACCAATGGCCAGAGATGCTTGTTGAAGTTGATCGTTTGAGCGCATATCTATGCTGAGTGCTTTGCGTTGATCCTCAATCTCCTGATTTGTCTGCACAAGAATGGTTTCATCTTTATGATAAGCCAGTTTATTGATATTGACAGTTGTAACATATCCACTTTCATGTGTACGCAGAATTTGTTGATTATTGGGTTCAAGCGTTGACATCAGTTCCAGATGCTGGGGAAATGGATAAAAGATAAAGCCATATAAGAAGACAGTCAGAAGTACCCCGCCGGTTATCCGAACACTCAGCCTTGAAAAAAATGATTGATGTTCAGTCATAATTAACCTGATAAAATTGATAAGTTTGCCAAACATTCGCCCAAAAAATTTATATACAATGAAACACAGAATGAGCAAGCCCGCGCCATGAAATGTAGAAATTAAAAATCCACCTGCCAGAAAAACCAGGCCTGTGAGTACATTGAACATATATATGGTGACCAATACACCAAATATTCCCAGTATCCATCGTTCGCGTTGTGTCAGGATATCAAATTCTTTTTTCAGACGAAATATTTTGGTTGAAATTAAATAACTCAAATATTCTTTGGACCGATCCCGAAGATTGGGCATTTCAAGATAATCACTCAATGCAAAGTAGCCATCAAATTTCATCAATGGGTTGAAATTCATGAATATAGCAGAAAAAAAACATACCACAATGATCTTAAATGCCAGCATATTGATCATTGCCCCTTGTTGGGTCAAAATCCACACGTAAACCGCAATGCTTCCCACCAGAAATTCAATAAAACAACCGGCAAATGTTACGTACATGCGATGATTTTTATGTTCAAACAACCAGGCATCATTGACATTGGCGTACATGCAGGGATTGAAAAACATAAATAAAAAACCAATTTCATGGCATTCTCCGCCAAATCGACGGCATGTCAGTCCATGACCCAACTCATGAATTGCGATGACACTCATGACTGTTGCCCAAAGCATGAACAATTGCAAAACTGATTGACTGGAAAAATCAAATATATGTGCCATGCCAATCTTGAAAGCATCATAATTCTGGAACAATACGAATACAGCAGACAGCATAAATACATTCATCAGCATAATACAAGGCCTGGCCCAAAACCATTTGATACAGGGCATGACTTTATCAAACGCAATATTTGGATCGACCAGCGGTACACGAAAATACAACATTGATCCTTTGGCCTGACGAATCTTGCTTTTTCGCTGCTCCTTAAGTTGTTCATACAAAAAGGTATTTCGCTCGGATAAATTTTTTTCCAGTAAATCATTTTCTCGAATCGAGGCAATAAATGTTTCAATATCCTCATCTGTCAGATTATCATAGAAACGCCTGTTATATAACTTTGCGATTTCATCAGCAGTATTTTTTCCATTGAGTTGAAGTAATACAAAATATTCTTCTTCTTCAAATCTGAAATACTTTTTTTTGACAGGATCTTTGATAATGGCTATGTATGATTTTTGTTGCGCAATACTCTGCTTTTTTACAACAAGATCAGAACGTAAAGGCGGTATAACAGCGCTCATAAAGTTTTATTCCTTGAATGAATTTGAAAATTTCAGTCGAAATTCAGTAACAATGCGATCACACAAAGGTTTAAGATATATTTCAAAAGGTGTTTTCTTGCCAGTGATTATCTTTGCTTTTCCTGTCATGCCAAAGCGTATTTTGGAGATTTTATTGATTGCGTCAGCATGAATCCATGCTTTGTAACCTTCGGGTTCGTCCTCAGTTTCCGGCGCAATTATTGTCCAGGATACAGATTTCACCTGTCCTTTAATCAATAGATCAGGAAAGGCATGTAATGTAATATAAGCAACATTGTCGGGCATTACCCTGAGTACATCAGGTTCCAAAAGGATGATTTCAATTATCTTTTGATCATTCACAGCCAATTCAGTGAGTACTTCGCCTTTCATGACCTGTTTATTTAAAAGCGCATCATTTTTTGATGTCAATATTCGGCCATCAACCAGCGGTGAAATGTTAGTAAAAGAAAGCTGCTTGTTGATTGTTTGAAGTTGATTGTTGAGCTTTTCAATCTCAAGGTGTTTCAAATGAACTTCATAGGGATATCCTTCGCTTTGCAACTTGCGTAATTCGCCTGATTTAATATTAATATCCTTGAGCAATCGTTGTTGTTCAAGGTGCAGTAAACTGGGATCCAGACGAATAATAGTTTGATCATGTTTTACCAGATCACCTTCATGAAAATCAACCGATTGCACAACGCCATCTGTCATGGCGGTAACCTTCATGACTTGCCTGGGAATAACTTCTACTATGGCAGTCACCCGCTCAGTCATGTGGATGGTATTCATCAAAATGAGAATAATTGTTAATACAAGCAAAAAAACAGTTGTTTTTTTCCATGAACGTTGTGTTCGGGTAACAGTTGATTTTAGTGTACCGGTCAATGAATGGGATGGTAAACTTTTGTATAATTGTGCATTTCTAATGGCGACAGTGGCCTGATTCACAACAATATCAATCACTTCATTGGATTCTTTGGCAACCAGTGAATTGTATGTACCTTCCATACTGATAACTGCCACCCGGCCTTCAGCATCTGCCATTATCATGACAGACATGCATTTCAATTCAAATGCATTGAGATAGTCAAGAATGATTTGCGGCGTATTTTTGGGCGGTGCATCTGCTTGATAATTATTAATATAAACAGGTTTGCCACTATCCAGCACATAGTTCATAATGGCTTTGATTTGTTTGTTTTGCGGTTCTGTCATATCTGGTTCGGCAATATTGGTTTCTGCGGCCAATTTAATTTTATTGTGAAAGTCGAGTAAACCAATAACAGCACGTTTGTAATATATGACCTGTGACCCCAGATTGACAATTGCCAGTAAAACCCGATCCAGGTCCAATGTTGATGATATCTCCTGGCTGATTGTCAGAAGTGTTTTAAGTTCCTTGATTTTTCGTTCACTTTGAAACAGTTGCGCATTTTTTATTGCAATCGCACCGCTCATGGCCAAAAGTTCAAGCATTTCAACATCCTGTTGATTGAACTGGCCAAGGGGTGTTTTTTTGTTAATTAATGAAACAGCACCCACACATTCTTTATTAACCAGAAGCGGCACGCACAGCATGGATTTGGTTTTAAAATTAACTTTTTCGTCCACCTTGTCAAAAAAGCGCTCATCCATGCTGGTGTCAAAAACAACTGTTTTTTGTTTATTTTCAATGACCCATCCAACAATACCAGTACCTGATTTGAGTTTGAGGCCAAGCACCTTGTCTTTAACCGGGCCAACCGCTACATGGCAGATAGCCATACCGGTCTGCTTTTCTTTGATCCAGAAAGATCCAGCTTCAGCATTTGTTACATGGGCAATTTTATCAAGGATGGTTTGCATTAACATGTCTACATCAAGGGTCGCACTGAACTGACGTGATATTTCCATTGCCAGTTCCAGACGCTGAAGTTTTTGTTTGAGCTGTTGGATTTCCAAAGCGGGTGGAATGCGTTGTACAGGCTTTTTAGCTGCGGCCCCGGCCTGAGAGGGAGTCACCGCTTTTGGCGGCACAGGTCTTGGCGGCACAGGCGGCGTTGTTCTTTGCGAACCTTCATTCTGTGCATCTGTATTTTTCGGCTGATGTACGTCGGAATTATTGGAAGATGTCATATTTTTTGTTTCCTATAGCAAAATCTAAATTTGCCAGGGCAGAAAGATATTCAGCCAGGGCAGAAATATAATCTTTTCGTGTGGATGTTAACAAATCCTGGGCATCCAAAACATCTTTGGCAGTGCCCAATCGTTCTCGATATCGAATGATATTGACACGAAAATTTTCTTCACCCTGAGCCAGTGCCTGTTGTAAAACCTTAAGTTTTTTATCTGCCTCCTGAACAGATAACCAGGATTCCTGTATTTCCAACATCAGTTGATCTTCAATTTTTTGGATGATCAGTTTATTTTTTCGAATTGTCGCTTTGGCAGCCGCAACAGATTCATTGGTTTTTCCCCATTCCCAGAGTGTCCATGATGCTGACACGCGGGCGCTGAGATCCTCTGTGGCATTATGCATATCTATATGGCGATCGGATTGAGACCATGACACATTGGCTGAAATTGTCGGATAGTAATCTGCCTGCTGAATAATGAGCGATTTCTTACTTTTTTCAAGTTCGACTTGTGCTTGAAGTAAATCTGGGCGGAATTTTCGAGATTCATTCATGGCATTTTCATACGTCCAGTTATTGGCAGTCCATGCAAGTTTTTCATCAAACTTAATCGGTGCGTTAACATCCCGATGCATCAATACATTGAGCGTTGCGACAGCCCGCGCCAGATTATTTTCAGCCACAATTCTGGCCTGTTCACCACGTGCAACCTGAACCTGTGCCTCAAGAACATCTGTTCGCCAGATCCAGCCTTCTTTAAAAAAATGATCGGCATTTGAGGCATGTTGTTTAAGTCTTTTAAGAGATTCAATGGTTTCATCAAGTAATTCCTGTGTTTTGAGCAAATTATACCAGGCTCTTTTCACCTGATACGTAATGGATTGATATTGTCGAATCAACTGAAGCGCTGAATTACGTGTTTGTAAATGGGCTATTTTCCAGTTGATATAATCTCGTTTGCCATTAAACACAGTTTGATTAATAGATGCAGATGCGGCATACGAATCTGAATAATCATCATAAACTTCTTTGCCAGACCAGGAAACTGAAACATCAGGCAGCATATCTTTAAATAATGATTTTTCCTGATGCTGCAGGGCAATCAGGCTTTCACGATAGGTCAACAATTCAGGATTATTCTGATGTGCCATTTTTATACAAATTGAAAGACTGAGATTCGTTTGTTCATCTGCATATATATTGGCGGCTGATGTAATTAAACAAATAAATATCAATATTGTGAACTTTTTCATAAAATATCCTATGTTTCTGAACCTGTTTAAAAAATAAAGACTCTACATTAACCGCATCATTACGATCTGTCAATCAAAAGGTTTCGGGTATAAGTAATAAAGCTTGTAGCTTTTGGGTGATAACTATTGACAAAAACTTTTAATTAAATTATTTATTAATGAATCC
>Ga0272440_1002474_pt1 | contig 14379 bp, 10 predicted proteins | sample SSMMMBAug17_FD_192440 | JGI IMG/M metagenome (GOLD analysis project Ga0272440, IMG submission 192440) | Marine sediment archaeal communities from Little Sippewissett salt marsh, Falmouth, MA, United States - SSM-MMB-Aug17 | ecosystem: Environmental > Aquatic > Marine > Wetlands > Sediment ...
GGGCGTTGCCCTAAAAACAAAACTTTTAGACCTATTCGTGAGGGAATTCATAAATACAAACATATTTATTGTTATATCTCCATTTAAAACCTTTATTATGAAATGGATATTTTAAGCACCATGATGGCTGGTGAGGTGACCATTTATCAATTACAAGAAAATGAATATTTTTTTCCTTAACATATTCATAAACCTTTTCTGGTGACCAATTTTCATGTAAATTATAGACTATATAATTCTTAGCAAAAAATTTCATCTGTCTGGGTGATGATGTTAACAATGTTTTTGTTTTTGTTTTTGTTTTTGTTTGTTCATTTAAAAAGCATGCTGCATCTTTATAGCCAATGAAAGTATCATTATTTACAGCAGTAACTATATAACCACGATGTAAATATATTAAACAAATTGAAATAAAAATTGAAATAAAAATTATATTAATTAATAGATTTTTATTTTGTAGTTTTTTTTTAATTGTTTCCATGCTAAAAATCAGTCCATGTGCAGAATACAGAAGTATTGCAGGATAAAGTGGTAATGAATATCGTGAAATACGAAAAGCAATCCAGGGTAAGAAAAATCTAATGATTGAAAAAAGTAATAACCAGTGAAAAATTGCTGAAAAGTCCTTTCTCTTTAGAACAAATGCAAATCCAGCAATAAATAAAATAATTATTAAAGGATGTAAAAAAAAATTAATTTCTATAAACATCTGCTTTAAATCCGGTATTTGAATAAAGCCAGAATAATAAGAAATAATTTCATTATTGAATATATTAATATTTCCAAATGATGAAAAGGCTAACAGGGATAGAAATAAGAATAAATATAAATAAATGAAGTATTTAACATTTATTTTTACTAAAACAGGAATTGTAAGTAAAGGCAATGCATTATATTTGGTAAAAATACCTAGTATTGAAAAAAAATAAAAATTTATTTTTTTATTACAGATTAACATATAAAGAGATAAATAAATAAAAAGAGTAAGTAAAATATCAATCAAAATTCTTGAGCTTATCCAGACATGAAGTGGATTAATTGCTGTAAAACAGGCAGCAATTATGCCTGTAGTGGTTCCAAAAAGTTTTTTTCCAATCAAATAAATAATAAATATAGTACATAAATCTGAAAGCATCACAAATAATCGCGATGAAACAATAGTATTTGCATCAAAAAAATAAAAAATTAATGATAGAATATACATAAATAATGGTGGATTTTTAGTAAAAATTTCACCACTATCATCTGTTAAATTCAATGGATTATTTGATAAATTTTCACTAATAAATAAATAAAGGGCTTCATCAGGCCATAAACTTTCACTAAACAGAAATATTAATCTACTTGAAAAAGCTATAATTATTATTAGAAAAATTAAAATATGTTCTTTTTTTACTATTATTTTATTAGATTGTAACATGGTAATTTATATTATTATTATTTCTACTTTGGCAGACTGAAATTTAACTACTTGAAATTACATCAAATATAAGTTTTGTTGGTTTTTATATATTTTAAATTAAATCAATACGTTATCTTTTAATTTGCCAAAGTAGAATTATTATTATTATTATTATTATTATTATTATCCAACTTTTGTCTTTTTTACATTGACATACAGGGACATACACTGACTTTCACAGACAAGCACTCAAATTATTGCAAAAATCAAAGTTGATGGTCTCGTAAAAAGTCAGAAAATGAGATTTTTATCTGTGTAACAATTTGAAATAATAAATATCGATTTTTGCAAAAATCAAAGTTGAATTTTAATATTATAGTTTTTTAAAAAAAAGTTGAATTATAATATTATGAAAAAAATTGAATTCTAATATTATCGTCCAACTTTGTTTTTTCCAATTATCTTAAGTGTAAGTCTGTGCTTGTCAGTGTCAGTCCGAAAAACCAAAGTTGGACGATAATATTTTCTTTTCCTGATTCAGTTATTTTTTAAAGCTTTTTCAAATTTTTCAATTTGTTTCATATAATAACTCTTATCATCAACTTTCATAGTCATTATACCTTTTTCAAGCTCTAAAGCTTTTTCAAAATTGCCATTGACATAATAGCTTTCTGCAAGAGTATCAATTATATGGGGGGATTGACTTAGATTATAAGCTTGAAGAGCAAATTCAAGAGCTTTTTGATAGTCTCTTAAAATATGATTTTCACAGGTTGCATATATCCATGCAATATCATTTAATATTTCGGGGTCATTTGGTTTTAATGCATTTGATTTATGATATGAAATAAGAGCTTTTTTAAATTTTTTTCTTTCTAAACATACTTTTCCTAAAAGTTTATATAAGGTTGGATCATCAGGAGTTTTTTTTATTTCATCTTCAATCAATCTTTGAGTATATTCTATATGAAATTCTTTAGTCAATTTTTTTTGTATAAAACTGTAGTGAATATAATATGTTAATATTGAAAGAATCAATATACCTATTAAGTATGCTATTATGCTGATTTTTAATTTTTTTTCATGCTTATCAATCCAGATACTATCCTGCTGGCATTTTTCTAAATAATCAATTCGCTCTTTAATACTGTAATGATGCCAGTTTGGTCTATCTGGCGGTCTGCCGCTAAAAAATGTGATTTTCTCAAGAGATGATATAAGAAAGCTTGCATGACCTATAATAGAGAATACATATAAATCTGCCTGTCTTTCGAAATTTCTCATAAAAAAACCAAATAAAAATCTAAAATAAATTATAAAAATTATTATCATTATAATTGTAAAAACAATTGAAAAAACTGTTGAAATATTTTCACCGCTGCTTTCAATAAGTTTAAGTAAAAAATAGCTGTAAAAAATAAAATATCTTATAAGATCAAATATTGAGTATGAAAAAAGTATAAAGCCAGCAAAAAAAATAAGATAAAGAAGAAGATGCTTTTTTTTTATATGTCCTATTTCATGAGCAATGACTGAATCTAATTCCTCTGGACTTAATGCCTCTAATAATGCATTTGTTACAAGTATATATCTAAATTTACTTACAAGCCCCATAACTCCAGCTGTAATCATTTTCCCACCCATAATAGGCCATCTAAGAATATCAGCATATTTTAAATTTGCATTTTCACATATTTTTTCTATTCTACTTCGATAAAATCCATTTTCAAGTGAACTGCATCTCCAAAATTTTTGAACTATTACAGGTGCAAAAACAGCAATTGTAATTAAAAATATAGGGAAAAAAATTATATCGCCGCCTGAACTATTTATAAGTTGCTTTGGATAATCAAAAGGCAATAATTCGATTATATCCAAAAAAGCTGATATAAATATCCAGGGAATAAGAACTGGAATACTAAAAGATATGTTTGAATAAACATATTCTGACCTGTTTGTATTTTCATTATATAACTTTTCGTAGGGTCCATGAGAAAAATAGCAGATAATGGCAAAATAAAATGTATAAATAATTAAAAAAATGAATGAAAGAAGACTTGGAAATGTTTTAAAAATTGAAAATATTTCTAAGAAATTTTTCAGATTAAGACCATAGATATTATATGTAAAACATAGAACAGCTAGAAATTGAAGCTTAATATGCAAGCTGTCAAAGCGGTCATAATTGTATGAAAGTTCTGGTTTTTCTATAGTTTTTTCTAATTTTTTAAATGCAAAGAAAACAATTGAAGCAAAACCTATAAAAACCAATATAAAAATTAAAAATGATTCAATTGGACCATAGTTTGAATGTTTTGGAGATTGGTACGTTGTATAAATTAGTAAACCAATTACAAAATAAATAAAATTTCCATACATTTATTATTCACTGTATTAAGTTTATAAACATTTGATATAAAGCATAAAACACACTTTATACAATCATAATCAACTTTTAATCAAACGTTTATCTGTTTAAATGTCGTTACATGCGGATAGGGCTACAAGTGTATGAATTTTTTTTCTTAGCCAGGGCAACTCCCAATGCTGTTGACTTAAGGAATGAAGTCCCAAATCTTTAGATTTAGGTGTGTAATAATACTGATTATTATATAAACAAATACATATTTTGGTATATATTTCACTCCCAAATCTAAAGATTTGGGACTCCAACTCTTAAGTCAACAGCATTGGGGCAACGCCCTGGTAACTACCTACAGTAATTTAAGCCCTTTAAGGGCGTAATAATAATTGATTCATGTTTTTATTCGCCCTTACAGAGCCATGAACATTTTAGATTTTAAATTTTTACCCATGTAGCTGCCCTAAGCTATAATACTTCGCCCTTACAGGGCTAAAATCACTGTAGATCGTTACATAGGGCGTCGCTCTGGGCTATATTCTTTCGTGCTTTCAGCGCTAAGAAAAAAATGCATACTCTTATAGACCTATCCGGTTACATGCTAAAGGCTAATACTATTATAATCCAACTTTGGTTTTTCCAATCATGTAAAATTTAAGTCTGTTTCTGTCCATCTCAGTCCACACGAAATTCGAAAAACCAAAGTTGATGGTCTAGTAAAAAGTCAAAAAATGAGATTTTATCTGTGTAACAATTTGAAATTATTAATACCGATTTTTGAAAAATTGACTTTTTACGATACCATCAAACTTGAATTATTATAAAAAAAAATCAGCGATATTAAACAATATCTATGTAATTCTCCTTACTATAGTGCAATTTTATTTTTTTTGATCACTTGAATTATATAAATATCTAAGTGTCCTTACCTTTCAATGTAAGTCCTTGTCTGTCAGTGTAAGTCCTTGTCTGTCCATATAAGTCCTTGTTAATGCTTATCAAAATAACAAAATTGAAATTATCTAAGAGGAATATTTATTATTTCAGATTCAATTGCATCAGGATCCTGAGAGTTATACATGGCAATATTTTTTAAATGAGCAAAGCTGTCTGGATCCATTGATACAAAATTTATTCCAAAACCATTTGGGTCAACTCTTGAAACTATCCCTTCAATGCTTATGCCAAATTCATCAATACCGCCTGGAAGAATAATTTTACAATCAACTTTTGTATTTAATGGTATTTTTTCATCAGTCTGGACATATAAACCACTCAGGCTTATATCCTTTGTATCTGACTGAGTTACTATTTCTGAATCTTCTAATTTTATTATAACCTTAGTAGAAAATTCAACCCTTGTTCTTTTCCTTTTTTCTCTCATTATAAATTAATCCTTATTTAAATATTTAAGGTATATAATATTTATCACAATTTTTTTGCACCAAGCTGACCACATGCAGCCATAATATCTCTTCCTTTACTATTGCGTATAATAGCTGTATAATTATTATTAATCAAGATTTTTTGAAAATTTAATATTTGAGATTCATCAGGTCTTTTAAATTCACTTTTTGAATGTTCATTAAATGGTATTAAATTTATTTTTGACTTAATACCCCGCAAAATTTGTGATAACTCATATGCATCAGTATCAGAATCATTTATACCCTTTATAAGTATATATTCAAATGTAATTCTTTTTCCGCGAGTAAGCGGATAATCTTTACATGCTTTTAATAATATTTCAAGTGGGTATTTCCTGTTTACTGGCATTAAATAATTTCTAGTTTTGTTATTACTCGCATTAAGTGATATTGCAAGTTTTATTTTTGAATCATATGCAAGATCATAAATTTTTGGAACTATGCCGGCAGTTGAAAGTGTTATTTTTCTGGCTGATAATCCAATTCCATAATTACTATTTGTTATTATATCAAGAGCCTGAATAATATTAGAATAATTTAATAATGGTTCTCCCATCCCCATTAATACAATATTTGTAATTTTTTTTGAACTATCGTTACTTAATTCAAATTCACGTATTATATCAAGAATTTGAGATATAATCTCCTGAGGATAAAGATTTCTGACCAGCCCTATTTTTCCGGTAAGACAAAACCGGCATCCTAAAGAACACCCTACCTGTGTTGATATACATAAAGTATTATGATTTTTTTCAGGAATAAGTACTGATTCAATTAAATTATCATCATTTAAAGAAAATAAAAATTTTATTGAACCATCATTTGATTCAACTTGTTTAATTTTTTTTAGTCTATTTATAGAAAAATTATTTGATAATTGTAAACGTAATGCTTTTGAAATATCTGTCATCATTGAAAAATTATTTACCTTACGAATAAATAACCATTTAAATATTTGTTCAGCTCTGTATGTTTCGTAATTATTTTCAATAAGCCAGTTTTTAAAATTTTCTATAGAAAGAGATTTAATATCAACTAATTCAGACATATTTGATTCTCCAAAATATTAGATTGTAACTAAAATGGACTGTTTGCATCTTTTATGCACGATTTTAGGTAATAGAAATCTGATGGTCTCGTAAAAAGTCAAAAAATGAGATTTTTATCTGTGTAACAAGTTGAAATTATTAAAACCAATTTTTGTAAAATTGACTTTTTACGATACCATCAACTTGTAGAGACAAGGCATGCCTTGTCTCTACAAGTTCGATTATGTCAGTCTATTTTGGTTACACTCAAAATATTAAATAAAAATATCTTTGTTTTTCAATCAATTGTAATGCATATCTTTGATAGTAAGTTATTGTCCATTTCAAATTAACAAAAACATTATTTAAAAATTTGATTGTATTAGCACCTATTAATTTTTATTTCAATTTTTCTTTGTAAATTGTTTGAAATTGTTTAATAATAATTTATTATTATTGATTAGAAATTACTGCCTTGACAAACATAATGCACGTACTATTTTTTTTATTTTATACGTTACTATAAATTACTATTAATAAACAAAAAAATTTTAATCAATTTTGAAAGGTTAAAAATGGAAAAAAAATTTAAAATACTTGTAAGTGATAAATTAGGAGAAATTGGAATTCAAAAATTCCAGAATGAGGAAGGCTTTGAAGTTGATGTTAATACAGGTCTTTCTCCTGATGAATTAAAAAAAATTATTGGAGATTATGATGGCCTTGTAATTAGAAGTGCAACGAAAGTTACAGAAGATATTCTTTCAAGTGCAACAAATTTAAAAGTGGTTGGCCGTGCAGGAATTGGTCTGGATAATGTTGATATTCCAGCTGCTACAAAAAGAGGCATTGTTGTAATGAACACCCCATTAGGGAATGTTGTTACAACAGCAGAACATGCTATTTCAATGATGCTGTCTTTAACAAGAAATATTCCAAGAGGAACGCAGTCATTAAAAGATGGCCGCTGGGATAAAAAATTACTTCAAGGAAGAGAGGTTTACCAAAAGACTCTTGGTTTAATTGGATTTGGAAAAATAGGTTCAATTGTTGCTGATAGAGCTCGTGGTTTAAAAATGAAAGTAATTATATATGATCCCCATGTAACTCCTCAAAAAATCGAAGAAGAAGGCTATAAAAGTGTTTCTCTTGATGAGCTTTATGAACAAGCTGACTATATAACTATCCATGTCCCAAAAATTAAAGATACATTATCAATGATTAATAAATCAGCCTTTGATAAAATGAAAGATGGTGTCATGATTATTAATTGTGCTAGAGGCGGTATTGTAAATGAGGCTGATTTATATGATGCGTTAAAAAGTGGAAAAGTAAGAGGGGCTGCTCTTGATGTTTTTGAGACTGAACCCCCAGGGAATATTCCTCTTTTTGAGCTTGATAATGTTGTTTGCACACCTCATTTGGGGGCATCAACTTTGGAAGCTCAAACAAATGTCGCAGTTGATGTTGCTGATCAAATTATTGATTTTTTAAAGAATAATACAATAAGAAATGCTGTTAATGTACCAACTGTTTCTGGTGAAATTATGAATGTTTTGGGACCATATTTGAATCTTGCTGATAAAATTGGAAGTCTTCAGGCACAGCTTGCTAAAGGACCTGTGGAAAGTGTTAATATAGAATATGTCGGTGATTTTAATAATTTTGACCTTTCTTTAATTACTACAGCTTTTATAAAAGGCTTTCTTGCACAGGTTGTACAGTATGAAGTTAATTTTGTTAATGCAAGAACTATAGCTGATGAAAGAGGTATAAAGGTATCTCAAACCACAAGTTCAAAATCAATTGATTATATTAATTTAATTACCACGACTGTAAAAACCAGTGATGAAGAAAATAAAATATCCGGTACAATATTCGGTAAAAAAGATGCCAGAATTTTAAGAGTTAATGAATTCAGGCTGGAAATTATTCCAGATGGCCATCTTTTATTTATAATGAATCAGGACAAACCAGGTGCTATTGGTAGTATTGGAATTTGTCTTGGCTCAAATAATATAAATATTGAAGATATGAAAGTCGGTCAAACAATAGATGGACAAAAAAATATGGTCTTTTTACGAACTAATACACCAATAAATGAACAGATTAAAGAAGAGCTGCTTTCTTTACCTTTAATATCATCAGTTACAAGTCTGGAGCTTTAATTATAATATAGATAATGCCTGAATAAAAAAAAGGCTTTTATGAAAATATCGCTGCTTGAATAAGATCATCTTAATATAATAAATGAATAGAAGCTTTTAATTTATACGCTGGCTGCAAATCCTTTCAGGAGAAAAATATGTCTAAAGAAAAAAAAGAAAATGTAACTGGTAAAAAAGAAGGAAAAATTGGAATTCAGATGCCAAAGGTTGACTTTTCAACCTTTATAGCATCTTTAAGTTCATCTGCACTTGTTCATCTTGGTCAAATAGAAGAACCAACTACCAACAAAAAAGAAAAAAATCTGCCCATGGCCAAACATACCATTGATATTATTGCTATGTTACAGGAAAAGACAAAGAATAATTTATCAAAACATGAAGATGTACTTATTCAAACAATTTTAACTGATCTAAAAATTAGATATGTAAAGGAAATATCATGAATAAAAATATTAATAAAAAATCATTATTTATTTTAATATTTATATTTTATTATGTCTTATCACCTGTCTCAACAGTTCACTCCAAATCAATTATGATTCCTGCAAATTTTAGTGAACTTGCAGCAAATGCAAGGCCAGGAGTGGTTAACATTAGAACAGTCAAAAATGTAAAAGGTGGTGGAAGGGTTTTTCGTCATTTTTTTGGTAATCCATTTGGCAATGAAAGAGGAGATGATTTCAATGATTTTTTTGAAAAATTTTTCGGTGGAAATGATGGATCCAGAGATTATAAGGAAAGAAGTTTAGGTTCAGGATTTTTAATTGATAAAGAAGGTTACATAGTTACTAATAATCATGTTGTTGAAAATGCTGATAAAATAAAAGTAAAATTATACGATGATACTGAATATGAGGCAGAAATTATTGGGCGTGATCAAAAAACAGACCTTGCATTAATTAAAATACCAGAATCAAAAAGCCTGAAACCTTTTAATATTGGTGATTCTGACAAACTAAAGGTTGGCCAATGGGTTGTTGCAATTGGAAGTCCTTTTGGTCTAGAACAAACTGTTACTGCTGGTATTGTAAGTGCAAAGGGACGTATAATCGGTTCTGGGCCTTATGACGACTTTATACAAACCGATGCTTCTATTAATCCAGGTAATAGCGGCGGACCATTAATTAATATGGAAGGTGAGGTTATTGGTATTAATACTGCAATTATTGCAGGCGGTCAGGGTATTGGCTTTGCAATACCTATTAATCTTGCAAAAAATATTATTGATCAATTAAAAACTAAGGGAGAGGTAACTCGTGGATGGTTAGGTGTTGCAATTCAGGATATTACAGATGAATTGGCTGAATATTATGGCATTTCAGATAAAAAAGGGGTTTTAGTAACAGAAGTATTTGATGGTGACCCTGCTGATAAAGCTGGAATAAAAGCAAAGGATATCATTGTTGAAGTTGATGGAAAAAAAGTAAATTCATCTCGTGAATTATCTATGGCTATTGCAAACACAAATGTTGGAAAACGTACCGCTATAACTGTTCTTAGAAATGGTCGTGAAAAAACATTCTATGTCAAAATTGCTGAAAGAACAGATTCTAAAGAAGGCAAATTCTCTTCATCTGATGAAACCAGCTATGATATTGGATTTAAAGTAAGGGACTTAAGTCCTGAAATTGCCAGACAATTTGGCTATAAAGATGATGACTCAGGGGTTGTTGTTTCAAATATTGATCCAGGAAGCAAGGGAGATGAGGCTGGTCTTAGAGTTGGAGATTTAATTAAAGAAATAAACAGGAATTCAGTAAAAGATGTTGATAGTTTTAACAAAGAATTTCAAAATATCAAAAAAGGAAATACATTCCATCTTTTTATTAAAAGAAGCAATTCAGGATTTATTGTAATAAAAATGGAAAAATAATCTATTTGTGTTGATAAAGATGAGCCTAAAAAACTTTTTTAGGCTCATTTTTATATACCATTAATCAGTCGTGTTTGTACATATCAGTCAGTGTCAGTCCACAAATGAAACAAAAAAATTGAATTATAACATTTTCAATTATTATTTATTATTTGATGATAATTAAAACCCCTGCAAAAATAAATCTTTTTTTATATATAACTGGAAAACGCCCTGATGGTTATCATGAACTTATTAGTTTAATGACTACTATTGGATTATATGATATTTTGCATTTTAATTTTAATTATAATAACCTTCATGTAACAACAAACAATCCATTAATTCCAGAAAATGAAAATAATATTGCATACACTGCAGCCTCCCTTTTTTTGAAAGAATTAAAAATAAAAAATGGAATTTATATATCAATTGAAAAAAATATTCCATCTGGTGCGGGTTTAGGTGGTGGGAGCAGTGATGCTGCCTGTGTTTTAAATACTTTAAATCAATATTATAATTATCCATTAACAAATCAACAATTAATGTCATTAGGGCTTTCAATTGGTGCTGATGTTCCATTTTTTATTTTCAATAAACCTGCTGTTGTTTCTGGAATTGGAGAAAAGTGTAATTATTACAATGGAACATTACCTGATTATACAGTTGTTATATATCCTGGAATTGAAATATCTACAAAAACAATTTTTAAAAATTTTAATTTAAAATTGACAAATTCAAAAAAACAAAATATATATACTCTTTTAAATGATTCTGAATATAACTTAATAAAACTCTTAAATAATGATCTTGAACAAATATGTTTTAGATTATTTCCTGATGTTGAAAAAGCAAAAAAAATGTTAATAAAATTTGGAGCATATAAATCCTTAATGACTGGAAGCGGGTCTTCGGTTTATGGTCTTTTTAATTCAATGAAAGAAGCACAATTTGCTAAAAGAGAAATAAAAAAAACTATAATTAATTTAAAATATAATAAATGGGAAATTTTTGATTGTCCCATTAATCCTATATAAATTACTGGGGTGTCGTCAAGTGGTAAGACACAGGATTTTGGTTCCTGTATTCAGAGGTTCGAATCCTCTCACCCCAGCTATTTTATTTAATCCATATCTGGTTTTTTTTTATTGTATGAAATTCATTTCTATGTCACCCAGGGTTTGTCGGTGTCAAAATAATAAAAACCATAGTTGGATTGATGATATTAAATATTTATATTAAGATAAAAAAGGTTAAGGTTGAAAATATCCCTTAACCTTTTCATTATTAAGAATAATTAAAAGATATGTTTAAACCTTATTTTATGAATGATTTATTTATTTTTTCAGGCAATTCAAATCCAGTTTTAGCCAAAAAAATTTGTAATTATTTACGAATTCCAATAGGCGATGCAAAAGTTAAAACTTTTAGTGATGGCGAGATACAGATTGAAATCAATGAAAACGTCAGAGGAAAAGATATATTTGTGATTCAATCTACATGTCGACCTGTAAATGATAATTTAATTGAGCTTCTTCTTATGGCTGATGCTTTAAAAAGATCTGCAGCAAGGAAAATAATTGCAGTTATTCCATATTATGGCTATTCAAGGCAAGATAAAAAAGTTGCGCCGAGAGTACCAATAAGCGCAAAGCTTGTAGCTGATATGTTAACAGTTGCTGGAGTTACACGAGTTATAACTATGGATCTCCATGCTGGTCAGATACAGGGCTTTTTTAATATACCTGTTGACAATTTATTTGCTGCTCCAATTATCATAAATTATTTAAAAGAAAAAATTCAAAATGATATTGTTATTGTATCACCAGATGCAGGTGGAGTAGAAAGAGCAAGAGCATTTGCAAAAAGATTAAATGCTGATCTTGCAATAATTGATAAAAGGCGGGAAGCTCCTAATGAAGCAAAAGCAATGGCAGTTATTGGAAATGTTAAGGAAAAAAGAGTCGTTATTCTAGATGATATGATCGATACTGCTGGTACAATGACAGAAGCAGTCAGTGCTTTAATACGTAAAGGAGCTTCAGAAGTTCATGCTTGCTGTACTCATCCTGTCTTATCAGGACCTGCAATTGATAGAATTAAAAATTCAGAAATAAAGAGTTTAATTGTTACTGATACTATTCCACTTTCTGAAGAAGCAAAAAAAATGGAAAAAATTGTGGTTTTATCAATTGCTGAATTAGTTGGTGAAGCCATTATTCGCAGTGAAAGAGGTGATTCATTAAGCTCACTTTTTGTTTAATATTCATCTTTCTAACTTGATTTAATTAAGTATTATACCAGCTTTGTTTTTTCGTGGTTCAGACAAAGACAAACACAGACTTACAATACACTTCACATTATTGTAAAAAGTAAAGTTGGATTATAATATTTCAAAATATTATTGACTTAGGAATACTAAAAAAAGTACCCCATTTCAAAAAATGTTCTTATTGTTTTTTTTTACAGTAGAGACGTAGCATGCTGCGTCTTTACACGATCTTAATTTTGTACAATCAAGAAAAATGAGCATGTTATTTTAGAACATTCCTTAGGACAATAAAATTTTCATAAAATGTCTTTTTAACAACCATTCTGGTTTAAAGAACAAAATGATATTTTGTTCTTATAGCCAGTCTATTAAATATAATATAATGCAGTCTGGTTTTTGTTAAATATTTGTTATACTTAAGTACAGAACAAAAATCAAACTTATATTTTATTGTATATCTTCTGAAATTAAGGAGGGATATAATTTGGAATTTATCGATTTGAATGTATTTATTAGAGAGAAAACAAAAAAAGGCGCTTCTAGATCTTTGAGATGTGAAGAAAAATTACCAGCTATATTATATGGCCCAGGTATTTCTCCAATAAAACTTTATCTAAATACTCCTGAACTTGAAACTACTTTTAAAGGAAAAGGAGTAGAAAGACTTGTATATAATCTTTCTATAAACAATGGCGGAGCAGCTCAAAACAAAAAAGCAATGATCAAAGAAGTTCAAAAGCATCCTGTAAATGGAAGTCTAATTCATGTTGATTTTTATGAGATTGATATGGAAAGAAGAATCAAGTTAATGATACCAGTAAAGACTAATGGAAAATCAATTGGTGTTGAATCAGGCGGCTTATTGCAGGTGGTAAGAAAGCGTTTGGAAGTACTTTGCTATCCAGCTAATATTCCTGAGAGTATTGATATTGATATTAATGATTTAGATATAGGACATTCTATTCATGTTGAAGATATCAAACTTGCTGAAGGAATATCAATTCCACATGATGTTAACTTTACTGTTGTTACTGTTTTACATACAAAGGGCGGTGCTGAAGAAAAAGAAGAAGAAGTTGAAGAAGAAACTGTTGTGCAAGAAGCCAAAAAAACTGAAACTAAAAAATCTGATAGTAAGAAACCTGATAGTAAGAAATCTGAAGGTAAAGATAAGAAATAAGAGCTTTTTATGTTTAACAGCTTTACTTAAAATGAGAATAATAATAGCAAAAATTAAATTACGAAAATAATAACATTTGAGATGTTTATTCAGAAATATTGATATTTTAAAATATAAATTCAAAAGGTTGCATTTATTTTCATCTTTTTAATCCTGTTAAATCCATTAAAAAATTAGATTTAGCTTATTATTTAAATAAAAAGCAAAGTTAAAATGTCATTAAATAATTTATTTTTAATAGCAGGACTTGGTAATCCCGGAAAAAAATATGAAAATACAAGACATAATGCTGGCTTTTTAGTGCTTGATAAAATTGCAGAGGAAAAAAAATTAACATATAATAAAAAAAAATTTAATGCACAGACAGCCTCATGTTCAATTTGTAACTCAAAGATTTTATTAACTAAACCTTTATCGTATATGAATCTTAGTGGAGATGTTATTAGAGATATTGTTTTATATTATAAAATTAATATAAATAATATAATTATTGTCCATGATGACCTGGACATAGAATTTGGAAAAATTAAAATAAAGAAGAAAGGAGGAGATGGAGGACACAAAGGAATAAAATCTATTATTAGTGCTTTAAATAATAATGATTTTATTCGGATAAGAATAGGTATTGGACCATATGAAAGAGATGGTGACATTACTCATTATGTTTTAGGAAATTTTAATAATTTTG
>Ga0272440_1002475_pt1 | contig 14372 bp, 9 predicted proteins | sample SSMMMBAug17_FD_192440 | JGI IMG/M metagenome (GOLD analysis project Ga0272440, IMG submission 192440) | Marine sediment archaeal communities from Little Sippewissett salt marsh, Falmouth, MA, United States - SSM-MMB-Aug17 | ecosystem: Environmental > Aquatic > Marine > Wetlands > Sediment ...
TTTTTCCCATCAATTCAGGATCATTTTGAGAAACATTATAATAATCCGAATATTTAATAAAAAAAGGATTTTTTTGCGGATTTCTCGTATATACTTTACGATTTCCTAAAAACCAAGTTTCTATACATCGATTTTGAACAATAAGTTTTAAAGTTGTATTATTAATCAAAGAAACTTTATATTCTTCGATCAGTTTATGAATCTTTGATTCTCTTTGATATACTGTTGCCGCATCCGCATCAATACAAATAACGAAATAATCATATCTTCCTAACGAATTTATGTCTATTATAGCATTAATAATATCATTTTCAATGTATGGAATTCCATAAGAACTAAAAAGATAATAATTGTTTTGATTAACTTCGTCAAAGTTTTCTACTCTCTTTAGTTCAGGTACGAGATAAGAAATCCATGCAGGATATATATCTGCTTCAGAACTTTGTCCTTCAACTAAAAAATAAATATTCATCAAGCTCTTATCCCTTTTCTATAGTCACTTAGCTGAATGAGCTGTTTAAAAGCTTCATGGCGAGATTTACCCAATTTATAATCTTCTGCATTTTTTGTTGAAATAATGCCACCTGTTCTATAAACAACTTTCCAATATTCCATACCTATTGCGTTAATAATATATGGATGGTGACTTGTTAGAATAAATTGTAAATTCCTATTATCATATAGTAAATTTTCGGTTAAAGTATCTATGCAATTTATTCCCAAGCTATTCTCAAATTCATCAATTAAAATAACAGTGCTCTCTGCGCATAAAAATAGTTGACTAATCTGCATTAGTGTTTTGAACATACCCGAAGATATTTTATTGTGAAGAATCCATTTTGAAACATTTTTTTCTTTGATCTGGAGACGAGGAGAGTTGCGAAAAAAATGTGGCAAACCATCTTCTTTTAGAGGTTCTAATTTAATATTCTCAACTTGAGAAAACACTCTAATAAAATTTTCCTTCACAGTATTAAATATTTCAATTTTATTTTTATAAGCTAATGCAAGTTTTAAGTATAGAGGGATATTTGCATTTTGTATGCTTTCCCTTGTAGTATAATTTATTAACAACTTATCAAAATTTTCAATAATAGGAATTCCTTTTACATCAGAGTCATCACTTATAATAATTTTTTTAAAATTTTCATAAACTAAAGATATAAGTTCTTCTTCATTAAAAAGGTTTAAAACACTTATAAAGGAAGAAAGTTTAGGAGTAGATCGTCCTTTTAATTTTATATCATTTTCTTTTCTCTCAACAATTAACTCTTCTTCAAGATATAGCTCTTCATATAAGATTTTAGGACGAGGCATCAAATTTTCAGTTTCGTCATCTTCATAATAAAACTCATTTTCAATTTCACACAGCTCTGTCCTTTCAAAAGCCCCTTTCCAAAGATAATTTTGCTCTCTTTTTCCTACTTCAAATTTTATTTCCCATTCAACACCGCCAATAGATTTCCCCTGTGAAATCTTCTTTAAATCCAATATACTTTGTAATATTAAAGTTTTACCAACACCTGAAATTCCAACCAACAACGACAGGTTTGAAAAATCGATTGAATTTATTTTCAATTCCAAATTTTTATTATTATATTTTAATTTCTTAATTTTCATAAATACCTCGCTATCAATAATATGCTAGTACTGCGTATTATCGTTTTTTTTCGCTAAATTATTTTTATAGAAAAATCGGCATCATTCATCTGCCCCCGAAAGTAGTTAACACTCTTGTGGATGTTTGCAAAATTTAAATTCAGGTTTATAACTTATAAACTGTAAACTAAAGATTAATTCAAATCCCAAAAAAATGCCAGAAGTTCTAACTGGAAAATGTAGGATGCCGAAAATTTTAGCTAACCGGATTGACACAAGTACTTGGGTAAATAGATATAGTTTAACCAAGTATAAATAATAAAATAACCTTAAGGTTTTTTCTCTTTTGGATAGTTACAGCCTTTCAATTGAGTGAATGCTTAAGAGGAACATATACAATTGGATGAATATCAGACCTTTAAACCTTTAAAATAGTTGTATGCCTGTTGAACATTTGGCTTCTAATGCTTAGGAATACTCTCTTTTATGTTTAAATAAAATCAAAAAAATTATAATTATAAACACCAAAATAAATTGTACAGTTGGTGAATAATAGAATGGTTTAATTTCAATAATGTATTCTCTAGCTTCTTTTTTTGTGTAAGATTCAATTTCAAGGCTAAAATTATATTCACCGGATTTAAAAGGTATTCCTCTTAATTTCCAAGTATTATATTGATTTTCGATATTTAAATCTTTTGGTAAATTATTATTTTTAATATTAATTATATTCAATTGATCTCTAAATGAATATTCATAATAAAAGAAAATATAACCATCGGGAAGATGAAAACCTTCAGGAACAATTGTCCCATTTCCAAAACCAGATAGACCACTACCTGTATTGCCAGTTGGTTGTTTACCAACAATATCTTGTGGTACTATTGATTGTCTACTAATAGATAAATCAAAATCTTTATAAACATTACTTGAAGTCGAATCACTTAGCTTTACAGATATTTCATAGTTCCCTGTAGTATTAGGAATTCCATATATAATGCCTTTATATAACTGTCCTTGGTCTAACCATTCCAAATGTGCTGGAAAATCTATTCGCCATTTGTATGGGCGAAGTCCACCATCTGCTTTTATTCTTTGATAGCATAATTGCCCCAAGATACATTCTTTTAGAACTTTTGTCATTATTTGAAGCTTATTATGTACTTGTAAATTAAAAGTTTTTTGATCTTTTTGATTACTATTATCATGAAGTTCAATTTTTACTTTATAATTCTCCACTTTTGTTGGAGTTCCATTTAATTGATATGTATGATTATCCATTTTTTTTTGGTTATACCAAGTTGTGGAAGGGTCAAGACTAATTGTCCACACATATGGTAACATTCCACCTTCACCAATGAACGTTTGTTCATAATATTTTTCTTTTATAGCATCATTTATTTCTATTGTTTTAATGATTAGTTTTTGAGGTTTAATTTTAAGTATAAACTCTTTTCTATGCTTTTCAATACTGTCTGAGACAATAACATTTATTTTCACATTACCTATAACTTGTGGTATCCCCTTTATAATATTATCTTGATAGCTTATCCCTGTTTTTTGGGGTTCAAATTCTATTCTCCACTCTTTATCATCTAACCCCCCATGTGAATTTAGTAAAATTTCTGTATATTTTCCTTTATATAATTCAATCTTATTTATCTCATCTTGCGTTGTAGTGATAAATAAAGGATCAAGTGAAACTCGTCTATTTTTGATAATCAACTTGAATGTTTTAGATGAAGTGACTTTTTTTTTATCTGATGCAATAACTTTAAAATTAAATGTTTCTTCAGTTTGTCCAATATTAAACTGAATTTTTGGGGTACCATAAATACAGCCAGTATCTTCATCAAATTTTAAACCTTGTATTTGGTCAATTCCTTCAATTTCCCATTTATATGGTGGTAAACCATGTAAAACCGCCAATTGAAAAAAATATTTTTCAAATCGATATCCTGTTATTAGTTTCTTTGTTATGATTTGTGGTGGTTTATATTCTATCATTGAATTATTTAAATCGACGACTTTTAAACGAAAGGACTGTTCATTAGAAATTGTATCTGTATCTGATAAAAAGTTAATAGAATTGAAATCATCTGCTAAAGCAACTTCAAAATTTAAGGTTCCTTTTTTCGGTTTTTCCCAAACGAAAATTCCTTTATTACTTAGAATAGGTTTATTTTCTAAATTGGTCTCCCCTCTATCATTAATAAAAGATTTTATCTTTAACCCCCAATTATAGTTGATATTTTTAGATAAGTTAAAGTTTCCATATAGAGGAACAAAACTATATTCATATCGTTTATTTTCAATTGAGGGAGGCAGAATTAAAGCTTTAGCAATTGGGGGAATATTTTTTTGAGGAGGCTGTATTTTAAGATTAAATGTCTTTGTTGTTTCAAAATGTTGAATAATTATTTTATCAGTAGAAATACCTTTTGGATTATTTGCTAAAAGTTGCTTTAGATATTTATTAAACTCATCATGTTCCTTATAACCTACGGCTTTAACTTTTACACCAAAGCAATATGATATAGGAAAAATTTCACCTTTAAGGCTGTTTGGCTCATATGAAATATTGACATTATGTGTAGTTAAAATGCCAGAATTTTGATTTATTTTCAATAATGGGGGATTATCAACTATTGAATTCGGTGAACATTTCTCTGTTTCAGGTTTACAAAATGACCATCTATATGGCTCTAAACCGCCTTTTGCAGAGAATGAAAAATTTATAAAATTGCTTATGTGAATATCTGGTACTTTTTCTGTTAATATTTCTACTTCTGCAAACTTTTCATTACTTACGTTTTGACTAACAATTACATAATAAAATAAAATTAGTGCAATTGCACCTAAAGCACCTGTCAATAAATCAATAAATGAAAGATTAACAATATTAATATCTCGATTCTTTTTATATCTCAATTTATTATATCCAAGTTTAGATCATTTAATAAAGTTATCCAAAATTAAAGCTACATTTTTTTTTAGCTTTGTATCCACCTTTTCTTCTATCATATTCTCAAAGTCTATTGATTGAATAGTTCCTGTTAATTCATTGATAGGATTAGTTATAAAATTTTCAGCGATTTCTTTGAAATATTCTTTGTTAACATCTGATATAGTCTTTATTTGCTTTCCTATATTTTGAATCTTTTCATGAAGTTCTTCTTTTCTATTTTTTTCATCATTAATTGTTATGAATAGTTCTCTAATACTATTGTTTAAATCTTCTACCTTGTTATTTAATCTATTAAGTGTAGGTGTAATAAAATATTCTGTAATTTTCTTAATATCATACTTATTATCAGTTAATTGATCTTCGATATTTTTTAATAAATCTAAGTGCATGTGTTTATTGTTGTCAAGAAATGATCTTATGTGATCTTTTGTATTCATACTATATTCATTATTAAATTTAATTAATTGATCTTTAACAACTTCATCAATAATCTGAGAAATATTATCAACGTTAATTTTTTCAAATACACCTTTCAATTTTGTTAACTCATTATTTAGCTTAGTAATTGAAGGGATAATCAAATTTTTATTTATTTCTTTTATGTTGTCTTTGTTGCTATTTCTTATTCTTTCTTCCAGCTTATCAATAAGATTTAATTGAGTAATTTTATTTTTATTGGCTAATTTATTTATAAAGTTCTCTGTCTTTCTACTTTGCTCTTTATAAATAATATCAGTTATTTGTGAAGCGATTTTGTTTGTGATATTTGTTATTTTTTTAATTTCTTCTTCAATATCTTGTAGTTTGTTTATGTTTTTAAGATTATTATTTATAGATTGAAAGTTTTTTACTATATCCATATCTTCAATTAATTCTTTCAAATAAAATAATTCATTTTTGATTGTTTCTGTTGAATTTTGTAACTCATTAATATTTGGATCTGAAGAAATATATCTTTGATTAACAGTGTGAGTAAACAATTTTTTAAATATATCTCTAATTTCTTTATAAAATTCTTTATTATAAGAGGGGGTAATTTTGTTAATTCCTAAGCCTTTTAATATTGAAAACAAAATTTTTTTTATTAAAATAACATCCTGATTTGTTTCATAAATTTCAGAACTTTTTGTTTCATAAAGTTGAAAAAGTTTAGATATATTGTGATTAATATCATTTAGCATATTATAATTGTTTTTATTAAGTTCAATTGTATCAATAATTTCAGAACTTTTTGTTTCATAAAGTTGAAAAAGCTTAGATATATTGAGATTAATATCGTTTAGCATATTAAAAATATTTTTATTCAGTTCAATTGCATCATTTTTTTCGTACTGAATAAATATTATTATAAATTCATGTGACACGAAATGATCAATATCTAACAGAAATTTTTCTTCTTTTCTTTCTCGCCTAGAAATTAAACCAGTTAAAATTGCACCTAAAATTAACGCTACGAAAGTAGTATGAAAAGCGGAACCGAAATCTGAAATAACATTGTTCAAAATTTGTTTTGCTATTTCCCCAGCTATGTCGAGATCTTTACCTGTATCGAAAATTTCTTTAAATTTTCCAATACCTCTACTAATACCATGAACAGTTCCCATAAATCCGACTGTTGGTATTAGCCAAGTAAAGTATTTAATACTTAAAAATTGATTTTCTAAATACTCTCTATTTTTATCTGACAGGTAATCAGCATACTTATTACAAATAGTAACCGATTTAGTTTGATTAAATTTATTTATAATATTTTTAAAGTGATTTAATATAGTATATTTCTTTGTAAATTTATATACATTTATTAGCTTAGAAGTCTCTAATTGAACTTCAACTACATCTTTTATAATTTCAGTTTTAATTATTTTCTTATTATTATATAATCTGTAAATTTTATTGAAACAAATATTTTCCTCATTCCATTCTATAAGTATATTTTTATATTGATATAAAGCAATAGCAAACAATATATACATAATTATGAGAAAGATAATTCCTTCAAGTATATAATATGAAAAAATTATTAAAAAAATTAAACATACAAATAGCACATATAAAAAATAGTTATTATGTTCAATTAGAGCTATTTTGGTCTTCTCATAGTTTTTTGAAATGAATTCATTTAATGACAATAAATATTTATTCATAGATATACAATTCCTATTAAACTATTTATCAATTTCTTTTATTAATCTAAATCCAGTATGATTATAGTATTTATTAGGAAAACTATAATGACGATGTGTGCAACGAAGACTTTTTGGGCCACCTATCCAACAACCTCCCCTAATAACTTTTGGATTGTTAGATCTTTTACTTGAAATAGTTTCATAATTTATACTGTACGCATTATTGCACCATTCCCAAACATTGCCGCTCATATCAAACAAGCCTAACTTATTTGCCCTCAAAAGTCCTACAGGATGTGTCGTTTTATTACTATTATTTCTGTACCAAGCTACTTCCTGGTAGTTTTTACTACCAGCATATATTTCGTTCAATCCACCACTCCTACAAGCAAATTCCCACTCAGCTTCAGTAGGTAAACGATATTTTAAGCCTGAAGTCATTTTTATCTTGAAAATAAATTGTTGAATATCGTTCCAGCTGATACTATCGACTGGTTTATTATCGTTATCATCAAACTGAGATGGATTGTTATTCATAATTTTTTTCCATTGTTTTTGCGTTATTTCGTATTTACTTATCCAAAAACTTTTTAGACATTTTTTATATACTGGTCTTTCATCTTCATCACAATCACTCATCCAATTGCCACATCCCATTTGAAAGCAATCACCTAATATGTAAACAAATTGAATTTTCGTATATTCACAAATAAATATATTTGTTATGTTGTCTTTAATACTTTTTGAGTTTGTTTTTTTTTGTTTATTAAATTTTTTTTGTTCCTGATTTTTTTGTTCAATGTTTTTTATTTCGTGATTCAATTTGTCTTTGCTATTAACTTCTTCTTTATCCTTATTCAAAAAAAAATGATCAACATGCTGCTTTAAAATTGTAGAGTCTATACATAATTTAATTCTGAGCTTTACATAAGATATATTACTTCTCGTTGATACTATTGGATTACTAACAATATTTGATTTTACTAAACCTGCTGCTATATCTGTTATTTCATCTTTAGTTAATATATCGTTCTGCAAAACTACAAGTGAAGAAATATATGAGCCTGTTTCTTCTAAAGCCAATCTTTTTGCTTTTTGTAAAGCAAATTTTTCAACTTCATCTTGAGTTTGATTTCGTCCAATAGGTTCTTCTATCTCTTTATAAAAACAGTTTTTATTTATATTATCTGTATTCGCTATTGAAGAATTAAATAGCAACAAGAAAAAAATAATAATAGTAAGTGGAGTCTGTTTCTGTTTTTTTAATGATGGCATTTTGGGTACTTGTTTGACATACAAGCATGATAGATTAACATGCTTAGTATATTGTTACTAAATATTAATTAATTTTAATAAATCTAAGTTAATTCAATTGTCTATTTATTTAGTTATAAAATTTTGAAAATGCAAGTATAAAAAATAACGATTCAATTTAGTGCAATTAAAAAAGCTGGTCAATATTTATTATGTGTTATTATCGATAATTAAAAATGTAGAGACAAGGCATGCTTTGTCTCTAACGTTCTACTTTGACTAATATTTGGGTTACACACTTTAGACTTAATTCAACTTATAGAACAATTATTGGTTTAATTTAGATTTAAGACTTAGTTATATAGGTAACTGACCGAAATAAAAGCTATTGTATTTTTGCTCAACGCCTGAATTCAAAAAGCTTTAGTCATTCTTGGGTCGATTTCAAAAACTAAGCCGACTATATTCTTGCTCAGCCTCTTGCTTCAACACACTTAGGCCGATTTCAATAATTTAACAGATTATGTTCCTGCACAGCCTCTTGTCATAACGCACTTGGGTTGATTTCAGAAATTTTGCCGATTCTGACCTTGCTCAGTGGTTTGTCTCAACGCACTTGGGACTTTTTCAGTGATTTCGCTGATTCTGTTCTTGCTCAGCCTCTTGCTACAAAACACTTAGGTCGATTTCTGCAATTTGGCCAATTCTGTTTTTGCTCTGCGTCTTGCCAATACGCATTTGGGTCGGTTTTAGAAATTTTGCCGATTCTGCTCTTGCTCAGCGTTGGTCTCAACGCACTTGGGTCGATATCAAAAATTTTGCCGATTCTGTTCTTGCTCAGCGTTTGGTCTCAAAGCACTTGGGTCGCTTTCAGTAATTATGCCGATTCTGTTTTTGTTCAGCATTTTGCCCCACGCACTTTTATTAAACTTTTATTAATGTCTGATATTAAACCGATTTCGTTGAGGATCAGCGAACTGCCCCATCAAAGTAATCATTTGCATCAGACGAATCATAGTTCTTCTTCATTGTTATTACATACAATAATCGGTGCTTGGATACACAGTTTCAGTCCCATTTGAAAAATATTATAAAGCGAACATAAAAGTAATAAATATATTTTGTAACCCAATCCTACGTCCCAAGTTTACGAGTATAACGATTGAGGTAACCGGCGCCAGCCCCCTGGAGCGCAGCGGAAGGGGGCTGGCGTCCGGTTGACCGATTGGTTATGTGCACTTAGTGTCCAAGTATATGTTCGGACTATGAAAACTTATCGATTTCAAGATTAACTATTTGACATCATATCTTTTATCGGTAATTAGTTTGCCTCATGGGCCACACGACCGCCGGGCTTTAAAACCTTATAGAGCATGTAACCAACCGATACAAAGGCGCTAACGCCAATAGATAAAGCCATACCCAGCGTTTTAAATTCATGAACCTGTGAGTTAATACCATAAAAAAAGATAGGACCTCCGACCAAGAGACCGACAATTATTGAAATGGTCCCAACAATACCCCTATATTTTTGACTCCAGATACTCATAATTGTTGGCGCAAATGCAGATAGACGTATGGTACTAGCAATAAACCATAAAGTTATAATTCCGAGATTACAAAATGCGACAATAACACCTGCAATAGATAGGCAAACCATGAAAAACCTGCTTACGTTGATCTTATTTCTATTTTTCAGCTTTTCAAACTCATTGCTGAAAAGACTTCCGAAAGCACAAAGACCACTATCCAGTGTGGAGCAGAGACCACATAACGCCATAAAAACAAAAACTATACTAAAGAGTATGGGCATATTGCTATTAATAAAATCCGCACCGACAATAGCGACGTTTGAAGTCTTGAACCCGCTCATAAAGATGAACACTCCGAGCGTTCCCAGTGAAAAAGTGACAACACCATGGAGCAGTCCGCCAGTTATGTATGTTCGCACAATTCTATCTTTTTTAATCGAAAAGGCACGTTGCCATTGTTGATGATCGGCAAAGATGGCAAAGAGCAATCCGATTGCTGAACCAAAGCCAAACTCCATCAGCATATTCCACTTAAAAGGCTCAAACCTAAGACGTTCAAAACTAAAGTTGATTTGATCATATGGCAATCCGAAATATATCACAGCAATGGCGATCAGGATTATTATATACTGTATCCAGTCTGTAAAAATGCTGGAATTCAATCCAGACCATAGAGAATATGCCAGGGCTATCAGAGCCATTATAATCACAATTAAACCGTAATCGACCCCTGAAACAAATGACAATAACTTAGCACCAGCTGTAAGCTGAAGGGCAAATATAACAACTTGCATTGAAATTTGAACCCAAAGTTGGGTTGTCCTAAAACCACCGTCTTTATCTTTGATATACTCAATATAGGTGAAACCTTCCGGTATTTTTTGTCTTACTTTATTGGCAAAAGGTGCAAAAAGTATCAGCGAAAGCATGTTTGGTATTACGAACCAGACGAGGGCCGAATACCCCCAATTATAGCCCACTCTGGTTGAAACAAAAATAGCGGGTGCCCAAATCCAGCTAGCTGCTATGGACATTCCACCAAAGACACCGCCAACTCGACGGTCAGCTACAAAAAAATGCTCAATTGTCTGTTTTTTATTCCGCTCGTTGATCCATACCAAAAAGATAATGAAAGAACCATAAACGACCAAATAAAGCATTGTATTCCCCCTTTCTTATTCAGCTTGATTTTTGTTTTTTGAAATGTTTAATTAAAAGTGTAACACTCATTTTTATTAATTAAACTCTCCTTAAAATATTATCTTATAAATGCTGGTATGTTATCATATTCTTCGATTTTATTGAAAGGGTCATGCTCATATTCTAGAGCATTTAACTTAAACAGATCATCCCTACTCCTAATTTCATCAAAAAACAAAGAAATATCTTCTGCCAATTCTTTGATAGCTTTGATATTTCTAAATAGTCCATTTTTATTTTTATTTCTGTCATTTAATTTATAACTACCTGTTTTTAATTCTTTGTCTCCAATAATTAAAGTATATGGTACCCAATCAACACCAGCATCACGAATTTTTTCCCGAAGACCAATATCTCTATTATCACTCATTACTCTTAATCTTTCATTCAGATTGGATTTTAAATATTGAACTAAATCGTTAGCATACTTTGCGTAGTTACTATTTACTGTCAAAACCCGAAATTGATATGGTGAAAATTCAAAGGGAAATGTGGGCAGTTTTCCATTCTGTTTTTCTTCTAACCTTTCATTAAGTAATGTGCTAAGCACTGTCATATTTCTACCAGTAGCTAAACCGTGAATAATCACAACTGGTTTATTTGCTTTTTTATTGTATGAAATGTTAAAACGAATTTGACCATTTGAACTAACCTTTTTACCATTTTCAAAGTCAACTTGTAAGTTACCTACCTGTATAAAATGGCCGGTAACTAATTTGAAATAATATTGATGCTGTACAGAATAATAATGATTTTTTTCTCTAAAAATTTTTACAACTAAAGGCGTTTTTGCTGTATCACAGATCTTTTCAATAAGGTCAGGATTAGAATTTAAATATTGTTCCTCAATATCGACAATTAAAAAATTTTTTGAGTAGGGAAACATAGCTTTCATTATGTTTGATGTTATTTTATGCGCATTTATATAATCATCAAAATAACTCTCCTCAGTTGAAATGATATGATGGCATGGTAAATAAAACCCAGCAGTTCTAATTATTCCAGAAAGTTCAAAATCATTTCGAATGGTATCACCATAGCTAAAAAATAGAAGAGGGAGTTCTTTTGTACGAAATGTTTTGTTTGAAAGATAATTAAAGACATCAGGATCACCAGCATATCTTAAATAATGTTGGTGGTTAGCTCCTCGTTCTGACATGATATCTTTTACGGGTACCATGCGATTATAATATTGAATTCCAAATTTTTCAGTTAAAGTTAATAACCCATCAGTATTAGGGGAAAAAACAACTGGCACCTTTAAATCTATGCTTGGAAAATATTGCCCAAATAATTGTTTCCCATATTTTTCAATTGTTTTATATATGAATTGACCTTTAGGGAGCAATGTGAAATGCCCAGGTGCTGAACCTTGACAGAGAATATTCTTATCTAAAGCTAATTTTGTCAAAGGTATATGATTTTTGGGTACTTCAAATAAACCTAATATTTTTCCAATATATTCGTAAACAAAAGATGGCGCATCTATTTTATTTAATTCCACCTCTAAATTGTGCTTGGATAGACAGTTTGTTTTTTTGCCAAATTCCGATACTGCAAAAATATATTGGTTTAGTGACTTTTTGCTTCCCTCCATTGCTGTTAGAAACTTATTCATTTTTGCCTCGTTATATTATAAATCGAATTCAGTATCATGATGAGCCGTGAATGTAAGTAACCCAAGCAATTTAGCTCTTTATCCTCTCCACCAGCTCGGAAACCGGCATTGTTCCCAAATCCCCATCTGCATATGTGCGTACGGATACATTTCTGCTTTCCACTTCCTTGTCTCCAATCACCAACATATAAGGAATTTTCTGGATTTCCGATTCTCGGATTTTTTTGCCGATGGATTCGGAACGGTCGTCTATTTCTACCCGAACCTCTGCCTTTTTCAGTTCTACCATCAGCTTCTGAGCATAGTCCTGATGCCGGTCGGATATGGGCAGAATTTTTACCTGAACAGGTGCCAGCCATGTGGGAAACGCTCCGGCGAAATGCTCGATCAGCAGGGCCAGAAACCGTTCATAAGATCCCAATATAGCCCGGTGTACCATCACAGGCGGTACATGTTTGCCTTCTTCATTGATATAGGTAAGATCAAATCGTTTGGGGGTGGCAAAATCCAATTGCACCGTAGGAATCTGAACTTCTCTGCCCATGGCATCTTTGAACATAAAATCCAGCTTCGGACCGTACAATGCCGCTTCCCCCTCACATTTTTTGGCCTCCAATCCCATTTCATCGGAAATTTCAGCCAGCATGGACTCGCAGGTATCCCAATCCTCAAGTTCTCCGATGTATTTATCCAGATTTGTATAATCCCGTACAGAAAGAGATACCCAGTGGTTGCCCCACATGCCAAGGTCCGTATAAAAGTCTTTGATTATCTGAACCATGTTTTTGGCTTCATGCTTCACCTGATCGATGCGGCAGAAGGAATGGCCGTCTTCAACGGTAATGGCGTATACACGGGTCAAACCGCCGATCTCTCCGGTTTTCTCTGCCCTGTATTGTTTTTCTTTCCGATTCCATGTATCGAATGGGCAGGTCCCTGTAGGACCTGGGGCGAGAAGCGTAAATCTGGGTCTGGTGGGGGCATTGGACCGGCTTCATTACATAATCATGATTCCGCCCGGAAGTGACGTGAAACAGTTCCTCGGGAAACTTCATGGCATGGCCCGATATTTCATACAACTCCAGCTTGGCCAGGTGGGGGGTCATCACTTTTTCATACCCGAACTGACGGCAGATCGTTTCCACCCGTTTTTTCAGTTCCTCAACAATAATCGTCCCCTTGGGGGTAAACATGGGCAAACCGGGACCTACTTTGTCGGAGAATACAAACAGATCCAGCGATTTTCCCAGTTTGCGGTGGTTTCGCTTTTCTGCTTCTTCTCGCATCTTGATATAGTCATCTAGCTCCTCTATGCTTTCAAATGCTAGACCATATATGCGCTGCATCATGGGACGTTTTTCATCTCCCCGCCAGTAGGCACCAGAAACTTTGTCCAGCTTAAACCCCACAGACCTCAAATTTTTTGTGGAATCCACATGGGGTCCGGCACACATGTCCGAAAAAATCACATGCCCCCGCTTGTTGTGCTTGGTATCATAAAACGAGATGGCGGGGTCATCGATTTCCTTGGCCAACTCCACTTTGTAAATTTGAAGCTCATCTTCCAACTTAGTAAGGGAAGATTCTTTATCTATGTCTCGTTTTTCAAACACAAAATCATCCTTGATGATTTTTCTCATATTTTTTTCGATTTTTTTTAAGTCTGCCGGCACCAATGGCCTAGACAGATCAAAATCATAATAAAACCCAGTGTCGATGGACGGACCGATCCCAAGTTTGGCATCCGGAAACATCTGTAATACTGCTGAGGCCATAATATGGCTTAGAGAATGTCTGACGGTTTCGATATTCATTTTTTACCTCTCAATGTTTATAGTTTGAAATTAGACACGTCTACGGGTGTATTCCATAGAATGCCATTACAATTATTACATGTTTTTTCATTCTCCATTTCTCCCTTCTCCATTTCTCCCTTCTCTATTTAACTTCAAATAATTGATTTATTGACCGAGCCACATAACGACTAAGCTCACAGGCGGCAAAAGCGAAAAAGGATTTTCTTTTGGATGATAACGTTCTTTGACCAAAAACATGCCAATTGGTAAAAAACGCGC
>Ga0272440_1002476_pt1 | contig 14369 bp, 8 predicted proteins | sample SSMMMBAug17_FD_192440 | JGI IMG/M metagenome (GOLD analysis project Ga0272440, IMG submission 192440) | Marine sediment archaeal communities from Little Sippewissett salt marsh, Falmouth, MA, United States - SSM-MMB-Aug17 | ecosystem: Environmental > Aquatic > Marine > Wetlands > Sediment ...
GGCGATGGCGGGCTGTGGCGGGGTTCTTTTTATTTTATATAAAGGGCGGGATAAAAGATTGTATATGTATCTATAATTTAGTATATTATTGGCAACATAATTTTTTTGGCAACATAAGGGCTAAGATAAAAAATGTATACACTTATAGACCTATCCGATTATTACTCTTTTTTCTTTTTTATTTATTTTGAAAATATATTAATATTACATTCTAACAATTGTCAATACTTAATTTTTGAAACATATAGTATAAATTACTTCCGTTACAGATACAACTAACTGAATTACTATTTAATTTATTATATGCATAAAACATTTAGCATACAAAATTTTTAAAAGTTTGTTTTTCGTATTATATAGAGTTCAAGATTAGAGTTTCATGGTATAAAAGCAGGTAAGAAATATATTTTGCCTGTGTTATCAATATGATATAATTGATAGCATTGTAAATATTTTATTGGAATATGGAATGCACGAAAAATAAGTTCCCCATTTTCCATTTCAAAAAATGTTCATATTGGGATAATTGTACTGTAGAGATGTAGCATGCTACGTCTCTACACGACCTATGCGTCATTTTTATAAAAGGCATGAAGGACTCCTTTTTCCTATAAGGATGAGAAATAATATAATAACCTCCCCCAACTATTGGACGCATAAAAAAAGGGCGTATGTACAGTTTAGGGGAAGTGAATTTCATGCAAGGAATGCTCGATTTCGGCAACCCCAAAAACAGCTTAGGGCTAAAGCTCAACGCTGAATTGAGAAAGGACGCTAAAGCGCCCTCATACAACATAGTACTGAATTGGGAATATCATGATTTTCATCAATTTTGAAATAAATAAACAGTTAGGAATGCTCGAAAAATAACTTCCCCATTTTCAAAAATCGGACAGGTCAGACAAGTCTGACTGGTCTGACTGGTCTGACCTGTCCGACTTGTCTGACTTAACCGAATGGGGAAATTATTTTCAGAGAATTCCTTAATTAATAATTAGCTTTTGGGTATTGAGGGCGCTTTAGCGTCCTTTCTCAATTCAGCGTTGAGCTTTAGCCGGCTTTAGCCCTACGCTGTTCTTGCAATTGCCGAGATCGAGCATTCCTTGAATGAAATTCACTTCCCCTAAACTGTACATAAGCCCCATTCAAATCAGGTGCAAAAAAAAGCACATAAAAGTCCATTTTATGCTCTCAGAGGGTCAAACTTTAAATTTGTCTTGGATACAAGTTATAAATTTGCATAATGGATTTTTATTCATATAATTTACTTGTTTAATTTTTTAATATAATGAGTTATATTGATTAAATCGGATAGGTCTATAAGTGTATACATTTTTTTTCTTAGTTCTGAAAGGGCGGCAACATACCAGCCCCTAGGGTAATATATAAAAAGTTTTAAGCCCAGTAAGGGCGTTACATTTTTAGAATGCGTCCTTTTTAATTTATTCGTATTTAGGCCTTGATCATCGTTTCGGCCACTTCGTTTGTATGGCCAGTGTAACCCACATCTTTAGATGTGTGAGTGACGTACAAATCTAAAGATTTGAACTCCAGTTGTCCAAAGAGCAAGTGCAAGAAAATGGCCGAAACGATGATCAAGGCCTGTATTTATGTTGCGCCCTTACAGTGCTTAAATATTGCTTAATCTTTAACCAGGTCATTGCCCTGGGCAAAATCATTATCAAGTTGTGGGCGTTTTTTGCCAGGTCCGACATGTCCGACATGTCCGACAAACAAATCATCTTATTAATGAAAGGAATATCTATGAAATTTATCATCATTGGCGGAGATGCTGCCGGTATGAGTGCAGCAAGCCGCGCAAAAAGAAACAAACCTGAAATGAATGTTTGTGTTTATGAGCAAACTCAAGATGTATCATATAGTGCCTGCGGTATGCCATACAATATTGCGGATGCTGATCGCGATATTGATGACCTTGTAGTCCGAAAGGCCAATGTCTTTAGAGAAAAACAAAATATTGATTTAAGACTGGGCCACAGGGTTGAATCTATTGACACATCAAATAAGAAAATTATGGGCACAGATTCAGGTGGTAAGCATTTTTCAGACAATTATGATCATTTATTGATTGCAACCGGAGCATCGCCAATTCTTCCTGACTTACCCGGATCTAATTTACCAGGCGTATTTGCATTAAAGGCTCTGGGTGATGGTCGAAAAATTAAGCAATTTCTAAAACCAGAGCTTAAAAAGGCTGTTATTGTTGGAATGGGCTATATCGCCCTTGAAATGGCAGAAGCATTTCATCAACGTGGTATTGCTGTGAGTATGATAAAACCGAAACCTCAATTGTTGCCCTGGATGTCGTCGAAACTCGCCAGTAGAGTTTTAAAGGAACTGCAAGATCATGATGTTCAGGTTTTTGATGGTCATCCCATTGATGGAATTGAATTGTACAATAATCAGTTAAAGATTGTTTCAAAGGATGTATCTCTAACTGGCAATATTGTATTGACTGCAATTGGTGTAAGGCCAAATTCTCAGCTTGCAAAAGATGCACAAATCAAAACCGGCCCATCAGATGCCATTCTTGTTGATACAAAAATGGCAACAACTGGTGTTGATGTCTATGCGGCTGGTGATTGTGCGAGTGTTATCCATAAGGTTTCAAAACAACAGACATGGATTCCCCTGGCTTTGTATGCCAATCGGGGGGGATGGACTGTTGCAGACAATGTGTGCGGAAAAAACAAATATGTCGGCGGTATCGTTGGCACTGCTGTGTTTAAAGTTTTTGGTCTGGAAGTTGCTCGAACGGGTTTAAATATGACCGAAGCCAGAAAATATGGTTATGAACCCGTTGAAATTGTTATCCAATCTCGCTCCAGGGCGCATGCGCATCCTGGTTCTGGTAAAATTGATGTCTCAATGATCGGTGATGTTGTTTCAGGCAGATTGCTTGGTGTTCAAATGGTTGGTGAAGAAGGTGTTGCGCATCGAATTAATGCACCTGCTATTGCTTTGCATGCGAATATGAGTGTTGAAGAATTTGCATTGTCGGATCTGGCCTATGCACCACCATTTAGCCCTGTGTGGGATCCCTTGTTGACGGCTGCCAATCAATTATTGAAAAAAATGTAATACAAAGTAACAGAATTGTTTAGAAAGAATCGAAAAATAAGTTGTCAATTTTTAACATGTTCGTTTTCGGTTTCAGAACGTAGAGACAAAGCATGCCTTGTCTCTACACAAAAATTACTGGATACGTCCAATATTTTTTAATATGTCCTTATCTTCTTTTAGGTGTGACAAAATAATTACTTGAGGTTTCAATCAAGCAGTTAACTGTTTAACATTATTATCTTCGTATTCATACTCATAATCTTCATCATATTCTTCTTCATGCGCGTGACCATAACGTTCTTCAGCTGCTTTTTTACCAGAAATCATTGAAGACAAGGAATTGACATATGTTGCCATATCAGTTGACAGGGTAGATAAGTCTTCAGAAGCATCAGAAGTTTCAGAGGAAACCTGTGCGATTTGCTGGGTAATGGTGTCAATTTCAGTCAATGCTTTGTTGATCTCATCAATTCCGATGAATTGTTCTTTATTGGCATTTGAGATTTCACCGATTAAACTTTTTGTTTTCCCGACAGCATCAACCACACCGGCAAAGTCATCATATGTTGCTTTAACTAATGAAGATCCCTCATCAACTTTTTTCACAGTGCTTTCAATAAGTGATGCTGTATTTCGAGCGGCTTCAGCAGAACGCATGGCCAGATTTCGAACCTCATCGGCAACAACTGCAAATCCGGCACCTGCTTCACCCGCACGTGCAGCTTCAACAGCAGCGTTAAGCGCCAGAAGATTGGTCTGAAATGCGATTTCATCAATATTTTTCACAATTTTTTGTGTTTCTGCACTTGCATTTGAAATTTCTGCAATGGCATCTGTTACACGATTCATGGATTCATTGGATCTTGAAACAACATCACTTGATTTCTTAATAAATTCATTGGCTTCACTGGCATTTTCAGAATTTTTATGGCTCATGGCTGTCAACTGTTCAAGAGCGGAGGATGTTTCTTGAACATATGAGGCCTGAGAAGCGGTACTTTCAGATAACTGGCCGCTGCTTCGATTGACAGTATCTGTTGCACGATCAACCTGTTTTGATGATTCGCTCAAGCCTCTGATAACATCCAGCAATGGCTTAATAATAATCTGTCGAATAATGATAAACAAAGCGATGACAAGAAGCAAATTTTGAAAAATCATTTTAAAAATAACAGTGAGCAGCGCTTTTATAAGGGCCTGTTCCATAAATTTGGGTGTATTTACAACAACTACGTTTCCAAGAGTATCACCATCCTTCTCCAGCTTTCGTTTACAGCGTATGAATTTTCCTTCAACATTCTTATCTGTTTCAATTATTTCCCATTTTTCATTTCGAACGCGACCTGTTGAAACATTTCCTGACTCCTCAACCAATACAGCATAAACGCGTTTTTCAGCCATCTCAGCTCTGATAACATTATTTATTTTATCCATTTCCATATCCCACAGAGGATCAACAAGGGTTTTTGATAAACGATCTGCTATGATGGATGCACTTTCCTTAAGATCATTCGTCATTGCATTCTGAATTTGAATATAGTCAAATGCGCCAAAAGCCAATAGTACGATGGATGTAATCATGATTACCAGAACTATGGTTTTTGACTGAATTCCCATGTTGCTAAGTGATAGAGATTTCATTTTTCCTCCTAATGATAAGAAAATATAAATAATTTTTTTTAAAATTTGTTATTGCTGTGAATCAGTTTAGAGAATTCATTAGATGTGCAATAATGTTTTTCAGTATTCAAAAATATTTGGGATTGTTTATGCTTCTAATTAGGAACTTATAAACAGTTAATTCAAAACTATTTAAAAATATTTAATAAAATGAAATAACACAGGTTTATTGGATATTCAAGAAAAATAAATTATTTTTTGGAAAAAAAGCACCCGAACAACACTTTTGTTCGGGTGTTTTTTGATAAGAAGTGTTAAGTTATGAGACAGTCTATCCGCCAAAAGATTCATCAGCGATATCAACAATGCTGGTATTGGTATTCATTAATGCATCCATCTTGCCCATAGAAATTGGCAAAATAGCATTTGCAAAGAAATCAATATTTTTAATCTGACCTTCATAATAGGAGCTCAATTTGGATTTTTTCTGGAGCTTTTTGGAAGCCACATTTGCCCGCCACAATAACATCCATGCCATAACAACATCCCCGCAGGCTTCCATGAATGGATGCGCATATGCAAAGGCATGCAGTACTTTTTCACTCATTGCGGTAGCACCCATGTGCATGGCCGCTTTTCCAATTTTATTGACAGCATTTTCAACATTAACAGCAATATTTTTTAAAGCCTCAATTTCTTTAGCTTCAGCAATCACTTTCTGGATTTCAGCCATCAGATCCATCATTGGTTTACCTTTATTCATGCCCAATTTTCTGCCAAGAAGATCCATTGCCTGAATACCATTTGTGCCTTCATAAATCATAGTTATCCGGCAGTCACGCATGAGTTGTTCCATGGGATATTCTTTGATAAATCCATAACCGCCATAGACCTGAATACCCAGATTGGTAACATCAAAAGATCTGTCAGTAACATATCCCTTGACAATGGGTGTCAGCAATTCGACCAATCCAAGAAATCTTGATTTTTCTTCTTCTGATTCAGCTATTTCTGAACGATCATGACAATATCCATGATAATAAATCAAACTGCGCATACCTTCAACATACGCTTTCATGGTCAATAACATGCGTCGAACATCCGGATGATTTATAATCGCAACAGATGGCGCATCCTTGTCCATCATTTGGAGCAGATTTTTACCTTGAACACGTTGACGGGCGTAATCAATTGCATACATATATGAGGATGTTGCACAGCCAAATCCCTGTTGCCCAACCAGAGCTCGGGCTTCATTCATCATGAGAAACATGGCCCGCATACCTTTATTTTCTTCACCTAACAAGGTTCCAATACAGTTACCTTTGCCGCCAAGTGTCAAAGAACAGGTGGAGTTCCCATGAATTCCCATTTTTTCCTCAATGCCTGTACAAACAACATCATTGAACTCACCCAGACTACCATCAGGATTAACACGATACTTGGGAACCAGAAACAATGATATTCCCTTGGTACCAGCAGGTGCACCCTCAATTCTTGCCAGAACTGGATGGATAATATTTTCGACCAGATCGTGCTCACCGGCTGAAATGAATATTTTGTTTCCTGTAATCGAATAAGTGCCATCATCATTTTTCTTAGCAGTGGTAGTTAATGCGCCCACATCAGATCCGGCTTCTGGTTCTGTCAAAAGCATGGTGCCTGTCCATTCACCGGTAAACATTTTTTTCAAATATGTATTTTTTTGTTCATCAGTACCAAAGGCTTCAACGAGCTTACCAGCCCCATGGGTCAGGCCAGGATACATCATAAATGCATAATTTGCCCCATTGAAATAATCACTGGCTGCCAGTGCAACTGTTCTTGGCATTCCCTGACCACCCCAATCGGGATCTTCAGTCATTGCCAGCCATTCGCCCTCACAGAAAATTTTATAAACCCGATGAAATTCTTCAGGTGTTGTTACTTTGCCAGCGTCGAATTTACAGCCTTGTTCATCACCAATCTTCTGGGTTGGCAATACTTCTTTGACCGCTAAATTACGCGCTTCTGTGATAACCAAATCAACGGTTTTTTTATTGAATTCAGCAAACTTTTCGTGTTTGCTCAGCTCTCCAACATTCAATTGATCATGGAGAACAAAATCAACGTCTTTTCGATCCGCAATAAACTGTGCCATTGTTTTTTTCCTTTCTTTTTCACACATATTTTGTATGTGCTGATATATTTATTCTTGAGCGGTCAGCGAACCGCATATTTCTATTACGATATATTTTGGGACAATCCTTTTTCTCCAATTCCTTTCAAAAAAAGATCCACCAGTGGATCCGCTTGAGATACCAAATCATATTTTCCGCCAGATATGACCCAAACATTAATTACTTCCTCAACAGCGCCTAAAATAAAACGTTTCACAAGGGCAAGAAATAAATCCTGCCGCATGGTGGCTTCCTCCTGTCCCTGTTCAACAATGGATGCAATCAAATCCAGATACATTTTTGTCATTTCTTTGATTCGTGATTCCATCAACTGATGACTCTGACGTGTCTCCATGCGATATACTTCAGCCATTTTTCGATCACGCTGAAATTCTTGAAAATGAATCCGAATTAAACACCTGAGCTTATCAATTGCATTTTTTTCTTTTTCAACAGCCTGTTTGAAATTACTGAATACCAGCCGCGTTTTATAGGTAAAAAATTGAGACAATATATCCTGTTTATTCTTAAAATATAAATAAATTGTACCATCAGCAACACCTGCTTCACGCGCAATCTGCGATATGGTCGAATTGTGAAATCCTTGATCCGCAAAAACACTGACTGCGGCATCCAGTATACGATGATACTTATCATTATTTTTTGAATTATTATTCATAATCTCGTTGTTTCTTGAGCTATATATAATTGCCATTCAGAAAATCTTAAAAAAAACATTTATTTTTTGATCATTCCTTATAGGAAAATGATACAATTCAATATTTTGAACACAATAAATGAATGATTATTCATTTATCAAAAGCCAAAGCATAATGTCAAGTGAAAATTATTAATTAAATACAAATATTTTTTATTCGTAATTACAAATGGTTAAAATTATTTTTAATAAGTATTTTGTATTAGGCAGGATTTTTTTATATTGAGTGAATATTCATTCACTGTCTGAATTACCCAAAATGTTTTTGATACCAGACATCATTTGAGAATAAATCCCCTTTTTTTCTTTTTTAGGTGTGACAGGCTCATTTGGGACTTCAAAGCGGGGTTGGCAATAAATTTTTTCTCGAAACAGTTGGCTTACCTCTGGTTCTTCCTGGAGGATCGCATGAAAAGTTGTTTGAGGAATTTCATAAAGAAATGTTTTGGTCCTGGCGATAATGGATGCTTTTCTTGGATCACCGGTAATAAGAGCCAATTCACCAAAAAAATCACCTGCTCCCAGGCGACCGACTTCCATTTCAGGACCATTTTTTAATTGTATTCTGACACTCACAGCCCCTTCAATAATTATATATAACGATTTACCTGTATCATCCTGCTGAATAATGACATCTTCAGGGTGATATGTTTTTTTGATCATTTTTTTAGCCAGAATACGTTTACTTTCGCTGGTCAGCGTACGAAAGATTTCGATACCATTCAAGCATGTAATGGCATCATCTGAATCTGAAACAAAGGCCGCATGTTGAAATTGAGGGATATCCTGCCGCTGGAATACAGGTGAAATCCCTGCACGTTTGAGATGATTCCACACGCGTTTCCAGACAGCATTGCGCGCTCGGATTTTGCTTCCATAATCATCGGATGAAAATGAAATAGTATACTCTGCCGACCAATGGCTTAAACCGCTGAAACTCACCACTATCGGTGGATCTGATGATACATGAGGTGCTGACATAACAGCATCATACAGAATTTTTTCGACAGAGTCAGGGGGATGTGTGGGATCAATATTAACTTTGAACCAGTATCGAAAATTTTTATTAGGATAATGATAATTTCTGATAATTGATTCTGATGCCATACTGTTTGGCACACTTATGATTGAATGATCGCGTGTAAATACGCGGGTGGCGCGCCATGTGATATCCAGAATACGTCCCTCATCAATATCACCAATTTTTACCCAGTCACCAATTAAAAAAGGACGTTCAATATTCAGCGCAATGCCAGAAAATATGTTGGAAATATTAATCTGGATAGCAAGGCCAATAATCATGGCAACCACACCAGATGCTGCCAGAATGCTTGTAATTTTTTGATTGAAAACGTATGCAAAAATACCGCACAAGGCCAGTAAAAAAATAATGAATGTAAAAAAACCCACAACAATATCTGGTATTTCACGATCTGTTTTATCTTCAATGGGAATCCAGATAAACCGTTTGATTGCAAGGTTTACAAAAAAGGTCGGCACCATCCACCATAGAATATCAAAGAAATACTTGATCAATTTTGCATGGTAGGGTTCAACTAAATATATCAAACGGTCAACAGTGAGCGATTCACAAGATATCAAGGCTGTAATAGCTGTCATCATTTGAATGAACCAGATCAATCGACAATTACGCCTGAGTCGATCCCCACGATAAAAGGTACTGACAAACAAAAAAATCATCAAATTGGATATCAATAAATGATCAACAAATTCATATCGAATCATGTTCCGCAAACTCAGCTCATTTTTTCGAATCCGAATGCCAATATTAAATTGCGAAAACTTGACTTTACCTTCTTGAATTTTGAGATACCTTGGCGCTCCCAGAGACGCTTTTTCTGCAATATTTTGAAACATCCAGAAATCATTGATTGTATAACCAGAAACCGGGGTTAATATTTTCGCATTTTTTAACTTTTCAACCATTCGAGAACGACTCTCTATGCGCATGCCAAGAACATCTGCTACGTAAATTAAATTATTTCGGGTTCTTTCTTTATGGCAGAAGCTGACACCTACAAGACGTTCTTGATATTCATAAGCATCTGGAATAAAATCTGCTTTAAATCGTCCGCGAACGTGGTAGGCTTCATAAGAAACCTTTTTTGAAGTTTCCTTATCGATCGGGAGGCCCAATTCAATTTTTTCGGCTGCATTTAAAAAACTGATTCGTTCAGGATGGATATCGCCTTTGTATCGAAACCATAAATAAAAATCCAGACCATAGGTCATGTTTTTCATATCAATATCAAATATTTTTTTTATTTCTATGCCAGTATATACTGTATTGATTCGAAACATGTATTGATCATCAAATTCGATAATTTGCTTTTTTTTTATTTTTGTTTTGTAATTTGGAACTTCGTAAATATTGGGAACGATCTGAAATTGGGAAAAAGTGGATATAATTTGTTGATTCTTATAGATACCCGTATACACAGATTTTTGAGAATCCCCCTGTTCATCAAAATATACCAGACCGGTGACACCTTCCATTGCATGATGAATAGAATCCCGGGAAGCCAGAGACTTTTGGATGACAAGGCGATCATTTTTTAATTGACTTGAATCCCCATGAAATAATGGATTTTTCATTGAATGCACAAGTAAAGAAATCGTATCGTAAGCAAAAGCAGCATGCCAGTCTGGGGCTTCATGATATGTGTTTTCAAAATCGTGTTTGAATAATTGGCCTTTTTCGTTGAGCATATCAATAATCATGGGTGTGGTTACATACAGGCCATTGGTATAATATCCCGGGTTTTGCTGCTCTTTTGGCAAATTGGATAGGGCATGACGAAATGATTTAGAGGTAAATGAATCCGGTGCTAGAATTGGATTTTCAATATGATATTTTTTCAATAATTCAAGAATTTTGGCACCTTCAGTGGCATGCGTCGCCAGAAAAACAATGCCAGCGTTTCTTTTCTTTTTCAACTGACGAACAATTCGCTCAAGTTGACGATCCAGATCCTTTGCATGATTATCAAATTGCCACTGATACCTGATTCGAATCCCCATTTTTTTTGCAGATTGTTTGAAAACCCGTGCCAGATAGTTCCCATATTGCATTTTTTCATGAATAATGCTCACGCTGGTACGATAGGGGAAAATATTTTTGGCATACATGGCCAAAAATTTGGTTTGAAGTTTATCATTGACAACAGTGCGAAAGTACCAGGGGTTATCCTTCGTTACATCCACATTTGTAGATGTTGGTGTGATAGCTGGGATTTGATATTTTTGATAGATTTTACCGGCTTCTGTAGAACAAGTACTGTAATGGTGTCCAATTACAGCGACATTACGATCTATCTGTGCGATCGCGCGGGCTTGCTTTACGGCCAGGCCAGGATCGTTTTGATCATCGTAAATATCCAGTAAAATTCTTTTATTATTAATGCCGCCCTGTCGGTTTATTTTATCAAGATATAAATTGATTCCTTTTAAGAAAGATTTGCCTGTCGCATGATCTATTCCAGATAATGGCCCCACCATTGCAATATAAATGGTATTTATTTCATCATGCCGAATTTGAAAAATAACCAGTGAAAAACCGAAAATACCCAACGCAATCAAAATAATATTATGTTTAATTTTTTTCATGCTAAAACCGGAGTTTGTTTTATGCTGATTGCGTTTTGATTATTAATTGAACATCTCTTTGGGGGGATTATTATTGAATTGTTTGATATGCATGATAACCTCGTTAATTTTTGTCGCAAGGTCCTGCAATTCATCACCATCTCTGAGCTTTATCAGATTAACATCTTCACCCTGATTTAACTTGTCCAGTGTTTTTTCAAGATTGTATACTGGCCCGGCGATTCGATGCGTAAAAACAATGCTGAAGCCTGCAATGATTATAAGTAAGATAAAACTCGTTGAGTATAATTTGGAAATCAATTGTTGAAGCATCACTGATACAAGAGCCGGTGGAATATAAATGCGCACAACAGGCCATATGACAAAAAACATCAACATACCTATTATAATTGTGAATAACAGCGAAAGAATCAGGAATCGAAATGTCAGTGTTAATTGCATTCTTTCATTAATTAAATAGTTTGAAAATCTACGTTTAACTTTTTGAGCCATTTTGATACTTCCTTATTATAAAATAGTTTTATTATCTCGTTATGACAACAAAATCTGCAAAGAAAGTGCCAAAAATTTTTGTGATATTAATTTTTAATTATTATACGAATAGAAGTCCTTGAATAAAGATCTCTCTTAACGCTTCAATGCGCCCTCGAGAGCAAACCATATGAAAAACATGAATAAGCAAAAATGCATACGTTTTGATGAATTTTTTGGTTTCACTCAAAAAATAACATCACACAAGCTCAAGTCGTTTCATTTTTCTTGACAAAGTTTTTCTTGAAAACCCCATTAATTCAGCCGCTTTTGTTTTATTCCCCTTTGTTTGTTTTAGACATTCCATGATTTTTTTTCGTTCAAGATCTGCGATGTCATCTTTTAGTTGGGAAAAGGGTTTTGATTTTTCTTTGGTATGGAGGATTTCCTTTTTGGGAATAATACTGATCGAATTTTCCTCTCTGAGAAAATCAAGCCGATGTACTGTCAGGTAACGTTGAATTACATTTTGTAATTCTCTTACATTTCCCGGCCAGTCGTATTGAATAAGTTCTTCCATGATTTGCCCGGGAACTATGACATTTTTTTTATGTTCTGAATATTTTTTGATAAAGGATTCAACCAGTAAGGGGATATCATCCTTACGTTCTCTTAAAGGTGGCAATTTAATGGGTATGATATGCACTCGAAAAAAGAAATCCTCTCTCACATCGCCATTTTTAGACATTTCTAATAAGTTTTTGTTTGTCGCTGCAATGATTCGAAAATTGGATTTTTTGGTGACATTACTGCCAACTGGATTATATCCACCGCCTTCAATGGCACGAAGTAGTTTTGCCTGAAGATTAATACTGAGATCGCCAACTTCATCTAAAAACAATGTACCGCCATCAGCCAGGTCAAGATATCCCGCTCTATCAGTATTGGCATTTGTAAATGCCCCTTTCTTATGACCGAAAAACTCGCTTTCCAAAAGATTATCAGGAATGGCAGCGGAATTAACTGTAACAAATTTTTTATTTCTTCGCCGGCTCATGTTGTGAATTGCAGCAGCAACCAGTTCTTTTCCAGTTCCGGATTCACCATAAATAATAACATTGGCATCAGTACCTGATGCATTTAGTATTTGTTCATAAATACTCTGCATTGCTGAACTTTTACCAATAATTGCACCCAGGCGATATCGGTCTTTCATGGAAGAACGAAGGCTTACATTTTCTCGCCTTAAATGTTCGGTTTCTTCCTGCATGGATATTTCACGTAATTTCGCGCTGGTGATATCTCTGGCCGTGATTAAAATAGAGGGTTTGCCTTTCCACTGAATTAAAATGGCACGTCCTTCTACCCAAATTTCGGTCTGAGATTTTTTGAGCCATCGGGTTTGAAAAAAACGTTCACCAGTTGCCTGGTTTTCCAGTGATTCAAACATTTCCATAAAATACATGGTAAAGCGGTCAGAAATAAAGATTAGAATTTGATTGTTCAGCATATCTTCAGGCTTATGATATCCAAGCATTTCAATCATGGCATTATTGACAAAAATAATGTCAAGTGCCTGGCATAAAACAACACCTTCAGTCATCCGCTCAGCAAATATGCGATAAAGGGCTTCGCTTTCCCGAATGCTATCCTCTGCTTTTTTCAACTCGCTGATATCAATCCCCATGCCTAGAAGATAGGATGTGCCGTCAATTGTAGCAGTCACGCCAGTAAAGAAGTAAGTACTTTTCTGGCCTTCCCTGGTTAACAGGGTGGCCTCAAGAACGCCCGACCCTGTTGTAAAAGCATGTTGAATGGATTTTCTTACATTTTGTTGTTCTTCCTCAGCAAATAGCTCAAACAAGTTGCGATTATTTATTTCATCCGACGAATACCCTGTGGCCAACTCAACATTTTTATTCCATCTGTATACCTTGAGCTGATCATCAAAAAGATAGAACAATCCGGGCAGGCTTTTGATCAACATTTCAAAAAATTGATTCTTTTGTTGAAATGATTTAATTTCCTTCGCCTGTGTTTCTATTTTTTTTTGTAATGACGCAATGTCTTTTATTGTAAAATGTTGTTTTGGCATGATGGTTAGATTTTTTTTAATATATTTTGAATTCATCCATACAATAATTGATTAAAAATCGGATGATTGCTAACCGGAATCTGAAGGATGCCAGCGTTGTTTTATGCTATTTCTTATCGTTCCCATCTCGCGTTTAACATTGGGTATAATCATTTTCATTCTAATTTCCCCATTCGGTAAAGTCAGACAGGTCGGACAGGTCGGACCAGTCTGACTTGTCTGATTTTTGAAAATGGGGAAGTTATTTTTCGAGCATTCCTAAGTATGTCCATATCTTATAAAAACAACAATGCTTAAAGTAGATTTTCCTGTCTCAACTGACTAATAATTTCTGTCGTAGATTTACTTCGGTTCATGGTATAAAAATGAAGGCCGGGAACACCTGCTTTCAATAATCCTTTACACTGATTCACTGCATATTGGATACCTGTATCTAAAACAGCATTTTTGTCTTCAGCATCAATGGCATCCAATTCTTTCTGTAGTTCATCAGTAATCGTTGAACCACATACTTTTGAAAGCATCTGTGTCATTTTGACAGTATATACGGGCATGACACCTGGTATTATTGGAACATTAATTCCTTTTGCCTGAC
>Ga0272440_1002477_pt1 | contig 14367 bp, 6 predicted proteins | sample SSMMMBAug17_FD_192440 | JGI IMG/M metagenome (GOLD analysis project Ga0272440, IMG submission 192440) | Marine sediment archaeal communities from Little Sippewissett salt marsh, Falmouth, MA, United States - SSM-MMB-Aug17 | ecosystem: Environmental > Aquatic > Marine > Wetlands > Sediment ...
ACATATAAGAACAATAATTAATGATAGCTCATTTATGTAACGCCCTTACAGGGCTTAAGATTTTTTTTAATAGTTTCCCAGGGCGTTGCCCTGGGCTGGTATGTGCAGCCCTTTCAGGGCTAAAAAATGCCCCCTTTTTTGAAATGCGCCCGGTCGAACCTTATGTTCGTACATAGGAACGAGGGCGAATACAAGGTTCGCCCCTACATTGGGCTGGTAAATAAAATAATGGGAATGTATTTATTAAACTATAGACTTTAAGATAAAGATTTTGGCAAGGCGGCGCAAGGAGATAGTACTATAGTACATCGACAAAGCGCCAACGCAGTCCAAAATCTTTATCTTAAAGTCTATAGAAACATCCAGGAGTTTTCAATGCAAAAAAGAGTTTATTCAACATTTCAGGTGCTGATCATACTTATTTCAGCATTCTCTGGGTCTGTTTTGGCAATGGACGTTGGTCCGGTTCGCAATGTTTATTCTGTCAGTCATGCAGTGAATGAACCATCGTCCAATCCCTACATTCAAATCAAATGGTATCCGCCAGATAATGGCCTTGCAGATGGCTATTATGTTACTTTCAACACAAAGATGACGCACGTTTTTGATGAATTCAATACTGCTGATGATGCTGTTGAATTAATACGAAATGAGACCCAGGTCACCAGCCAGGATTTTAGTGGGGCTGATGATGTTAATTATTATTGTCATATTGCATCATTCGCTTTGGATACAAATGACAAAGAGTATATCGGACCGACTGTATCAGCAGGTCCATTTCGTATAGATACAGAGCCGCCCCTCATGCCGGTGGTCAATGCGCCTGATGCTGTTCGAGAGCGAATGATTACCATTCAACTTGGAACATCTCATGCTTCTGAAATGTATATCAGTAATGTTGGATATGAACTTAATGGCCAGTGGGAAGCCTTTGCACAAAAACGTCAATGGGAATTGCGTGATATTCAAGGCAATCAGATGATTTATGTTGTGTTTAGAGATCTGGCTGGAAATAAAGCCAAAGCCTCGACAGCAGTTCGATATGATACCATTGGACCGGTTCCTCAATTTGTGACTTCAGAGACAATGCCAGCACGTTCCACTCCAATGCATATTACTGTTTTATTTGAAGAACCTGTCACACAATTCACTGAATCTGATATTCAAACAAGCAATTGTGAAATTCAAAACTTTGTATCAAATCAACCTGATTTGTCTTCTCGATTTTTTTTCGAATGTACTCCTTTTTCCCAGGGGAATATTACACTTTCAATTATGGAAAATGTACTTCTGGATGAAGCGGGTAATGCCAATCAAGCCAGCGAAACCTTCGAGTGGATTTATGATACCAGCCTTCCAGGCATTCAAGCCATTGCCGATCAAATGATCATTGAAAACTCTGGAAGCAAAAGTATTGCTTTTGCTATTACGAACAGTCATGCATTTAATGGTATTTTAACCATAGATGCCTGGGCGGAGCAATCAACCCTTGTAGATAATGAAGGTCTTGTAATTGATGACATGGGGAATCCTTTAAATATCACGCTTACTGCTGATGCCTCAACAATGCTGTCTCTTGAAATGACGCCCAGAGCGGATCAATCGGGTGAAACCCTTATCCATATTCTTGTTTCTGATGCTACTGGAATGACAGCCCATACATCGTTTCAGCTCAATATTTGGGATGCGCCAAACATTTCACCGATTGATGATATTCAAATGGAAGAGTCTACTGTATACAGTATTCCGATTATCCTCACTGATGTTTACAAGCAAAACCTGGTTCTTGGCATGACAACAACAAATTCAGATCTAATGGGAGCAGATCATATGACACTGATCGGTCCTGTATTTAACAGCACAAGATTTCCTTATAATTGTCAAACTTCGAACCATGCATCAATTTCGCTGGATTTATATTTCGAGCCGCCTAAAAATAAATATGGAAGCGTTAATTTAACCCTCACAGCGACAAACACAAAAGACTTGAGTCAGACCAGAGCTTTTACTCTGGAAATAATGCCGCGTAACGATTTACCCGAACTGGTTATGGATTCTACATTCAGTTGTTTTGAAGATCAAACAGCACGTGTTCCTGTCTCAATAACTGATATTGATCAGGATGAATTATTTATCAGCGTTTTGTCTTCAAATGAATCCCTTGCACCAGTCAATATGATGCGATGGATCATCAATGGTCAGGAGTATTTTAGCGCGACTCCTGTTCCGCTCCAATCTTCAGTGACTCAGGATTTAATTCTAAAAATCCAGCCTACTGCTGATGCCTTTGGCACTGCTGCAATAACTGTTCGTGTGGATGATAAAAAGGGATTGACAGAGAAAGAATTGCAATTAACAGTGTTGCCTGATAACGATCCACCGGTTTCTCCTGAGGCAATATCCTTTACAATTAACGAGAATGTTCCCAGTGGTACTATAGTCGGCGTTGTTCCTGTTTCTGATGTTGACAGTATGACCTTAACTTACAGAATGATTGATATTTACCCTTATAATCATTTTCAATTAAATTCATTGACAGGTGATATTACTGTTAATGGCGCTATTGATTTTGAGTCCACATCACTTTACAACATAACAGCCCAGGTATCAGATGGTTATTCTCATTCCACTACGCTTGTAACAATTCATGTTGAAAACATGAACGACCATGCGCCGCAGATTGAAGGTAATATTGAAATAAACATTCAGGAAAACACAGCCATTGGCACAATCATCAAAACAGTTTTGGCTTCAGATATTGATAACGATCCCCTGTCCTATACATTGGCATTCGAAACTGTATCCACACCCTTTGCGATCACACAAAACACAGGCGAGATATGGATTCAAGATACAGTGGATTATGAATTCAAACAATTATATGAATCAGTATTTACTGTATCTGATGGCATTCACAGTGAGGCGGGTTTTCTCACAATAACAGTGCTTGATATGAATGAAGCCCCTTCAATCAGCGGTTCACCTGCTTTGACTGTGGCACAGGGTCAGGAATATATTTTTCAACCCATCATCTTTGATCCAGACACCAATGATCATCTGACGTTTTACCTGTCCAATAAACCCGACTGGGCTGAGCTTGATGGTGAATCAGGAAAATTGCATGGTATTCCTGCCAACGATCATGTTGGCGTTTGGAAAAATATTAGCCTTTCTGTTCGAGATAATAGCAATCTTTCAGATACATTACCTTTATTTGATATTACTGTTATCGATATCAACGATCCGCCTGTTTTGAACAAACCCATTGCCGATGTTTCTGTGGATAAAAAGGTCAATTTTTCATACACGATTCCACCCGATACTTTTATTGATCCAGATGATGGAGATATTTTATCGTACCATGCAACCGAATTGGACAAGGATCAATTACCCGACTGGTTATTATTTGATTCTGAAACGCGGCAATTTTCAGGCCTACCAGGCACTTTTGATGGCGGGGTCTTTACAATTAAGGTCACCGCGCTGGATTTATCCCTGGCGGCGACTTCTGATTATTTTTTATTGACAGTTATTGATCATAATGTTGTTCCACAAATAACATTTCCTGCCCCGGATATAGAGTTTTATGAAAACAACGATGCTATCATTATTGATGAATTTGCAAGAGTTGCTGATGAGGATTCCCTGAATTTTGATCAGGGTGTTCTATATGTCAATTTCGAAAGAAATGGTACATCACATGACCACCTCCAAATAAAAGACCATGGCTTTGGTAACACGCCCATTGGACTGGATGAAAACAAAGTGTATTCTGGTGAGCAATTAATCGGAACGTTTTCTGGTGGCACATATCCTGAACCCCTGGCTCTAACCTTTACGCATTGGGCGGATATTGATGTTGTCAAATCGTTATTACGCAATATCTTGTTTGTCAACGACTCTGAAAACCCGGTGGACAGTGATCGACGTCTGGCGATTACAATTTCTGATGGTGATGGTGGAACCAGTGATCCTGTCTACAAAAACATTCATGTCCATGCAATCAATGATGACCCGGTATTGTATATCAATAACCAGATCATTGATGACACGTACTCCTTACCTGAAATAAATGAAGATGAAACCATTGTGTTTGAAAATGAATATCGTATACTTATGGATGATAAAGATGCGGGAGATGGTATATTGACAGCTTCCATTTCTGCGATCAAAGGCACAATAACATTTGATCCACAATATATTGAAAATTTAAAAGAAATCAATGGTAATGAAACAAGCAATGTGACCTTTTCAGGAACCCTGGAGCAGATCAATGCAGGATTAAATGCATTAAGATACACCAGCCGCCAGAATGCATTTGGAACAGAGGCCATTCGATTTTATATGAAAGATAATGGGTTTTCTGGTAGTGGCGGGGGAGAATATATATATCGAACCTTCTCGATTAAAATTAATGAAGTCAATGAGCCACCACGTTTTTCAACCATTTTACCGGTTACCTTAATGGAGGATACACCTGTTCAAATTGCATTTTCAATCACAGAAACCGATTTTCAAAAAGTCATATTGCAGATCAAAGATTATCAACAAGACATGATCTGTGCAGAATCAATGACCATTGAAGGCCCATTGGTTGAGGAAAAATTTATTGTCAACACTTCTGAAAGCGATCATGCGGATATTACCCTGAACATGACACCCTGTCATGATAGAACCGGCAACACCTTTGTTACGCTCATTGTTAACGATGGCGTATACACAACAACAACACAAATAGACCTTTATATTACCCCAATCAATGATGCCCCTGTTGTGCAAAATCAATCGGAAACAATTCAAGAAGACAGCACTGTGCCAATTCCGCTTTCTGTCTTTGATCAGGAAGGAGACCCTTTACAATTTTCCCTTGTGACGCCCCCCGAATATGGTGTTGTTGAATTTGATCATATCAATCATAAATTTATTTACACACCTGAAAAAGATCGTACAGATCCTGTTTCTTTTACGTATCGTGCGCATGATGATGAATTGCAATCCAATATTGCTTATGTGGATATTCAAATTATACCTGTAAATGATCCACCTCAAATTGAGTCGATAGATGATCAAACCTTACTTACATTTCAAACAAAAACAATCATGTTTTCGGTTTCTGATATTGACAGTGACGATTTCAATGTTGCTGTTGAATCAAGCAATACAAAAATATTTCCAAACAATCAGACAAATTTATCACTGACTCAAAATGGTAAGAATCAGTATACATTGTATTTAAATCCAATGAGTGATCAATTTGGCACAGCAACCATAACAATCATCGCCGAGGATTCACTGAAGGCATCAACATATGATCGATTTGATGTGCAAGTCAATCAATCGGATGACACCGGGCCAGTTATCTACCTGCTCAGTCCTGAAATTGTCCGAATGAATCAGGATGATGAATACATTGAACCAGGCTATGTTGCTATTGACGATATTGATGGTGATGTTACTGATTCGGTAACGATGCTACGTGATTATGATACGCAAACTCCGGGCATTTATCATATTAAATACTTTGCTAAAGATGCGGCGGGCAATAATTCTGAACCCGCAGAACGTATGGTCATTGTTCACAAGAATCAGTTTACCTCGCAACAAATATCTGGCAATATTTATGATGATAGCGGCGCGCCTGTGGGATGGGTCGATATTGATATTTCAGGGCAGGGGTATACTTATAAAAAAAGTAGTTTCTATGATGGATATTTTGAGTTTTCCATTCCAATTACTTTTGATGGTTCAGTGTGGCAAATGAAACTGACACGTTCTGATTTTTACACGCAAACATTAGATTTTTCAGCCCCTCAATCTTTCGAAAAAATTACAATGTTACGTAAAGACAGCTTGAATGCCGAGGTTAACAATGGGCAATGTTTTGAACATCAGGTCGATGGCACAAATATTGTATTACCACAAGTGACGATTCGGGCGCGATCCCAGGAAACCGATACATTGCTTGCCAAAAGTATATCAGACAATAGTGGCCAGTACACATTGGCAGTTGATGTCAGAGAACGCCCCTATACGATTGAGGCAGTCAAATATGGCTACGAAACAAGGTCATTTGATACCACCGCCGCATCCACAATTGTTATGCTGCCTGTCACAACTCTAATTATCGCACAACAACCTGAAAGTATTACAGATCATACTATTGCACGAAATTTCGGCTTGGTTTCCATTTTCATTAGTGCAAATCCTGAATTCACAAATACTGAAAACGAATTGACTGTCGAACTTATCAGTGGGGATCGTTCAAAACTCAAAGAGTTACTTTGGGTCGATGATAACAAATACAAGATTGAATACAATCAATATAGCGATTTTGCACTGCGAATTCGCGCTGATACCACTGAAGATCAAAATGCCAGCAATGGTTATTATGTAGAACAAACGTTGTATTTTAAATCCATAAATGAAACCACTCAGGTGAACGTTACAAAAGGTGAAACAGCCTATTTAATTACCCAACCTTTTTATGTGGAACAGTCTGATTCATCATCATTTATGTGGATTGATCGCGGTGGTTTGTCAGGACTGGATATCCCCCAAAAGTTGAATTACACCATTCGAAATTATATTTTTCCATTTGAGGATCAGATTTATGATCATGTGGTTGAGTTTGAACTAAAAAATGCTTTGGGGCAGGATATTGAAATAAGTGATAAGCAAATTTGCCTGGGAATAGAATTTGATTCACCCATTACAAAAGAAAGCCTGGACAACCAAACATATGAACTCATTCGAGCAGAAACTGTGACTGATTTACTGATGGGAAATGGAAAGGTTGAAACCGCATTTACGCGATTCGATAAACATGTGACATTTTGTACATCACATTTGAGCGCATTTGGATTTCAGAAAAATGAAAACCAGGAACAACAATCAGATTCAGGCGGGGATTCTGGCGGTGGATGCTTTTTGATGTCTATTCCATTTTAGTGTAACCAAAACAGCCGGTAAATATTTTTTACCCCATGCGTTTGAAGTCATGCCATCATAATCAAAAAAAAGTTTAACATTTTATTATTGGAGTTTTCAAAAATGATAATCAATCGAAAATTTACCATTGCAGCAGCAATTACATTCAATCTCATATTTTTATTTACTACGTCTGCATACAGTATTTGTCCTCATAATTTTTCAGAACGTATTTTAGACATATCACATATTCAGGAAGTCAGCCATCGCGTGACCTTACAAAAATTTCCAAATGCGGATTATGTCAATATTGATCAAAAACACTGGATTTCATACAATTCTGATGGCACTTATGAAGAATGGAATGCCCATGCAGTCAAGATATTGACAGAAAAGGGCAGGCGACTGTTTCAGACAATATCTTCATATTTTACAATACCATACAATACAACGTCGTTTAAGCATATAGAAATAATTCGATCTGATGGGTCCCGAATTCCTGTAGATATTGAAAAAAATAGTCGGATTACCATTGAACATGGTCAGATGAAAAACAATATCTATAATCCCAATCAAAAAATTTTGCGGGTGAGTATTCCAAAACTCGAAATAGGAGATACTCTTTATACAGAATTGATGGATCATTTTTCCAAAGTGCGTACACCAGGCACATGGAGTGATTATGTTGGTATGGAAAGCGAGCAACCCATCATTCGTGCGGTTTATGAAGTTTGCGCTCCAATTGAAAAGCCTTTGGAAAAAATTATGATCAAGAATGAAATTCCAGGCACCATTACCTTTGAGGAAAAAAGAAATGCGCAATCCATCATCTACAAATGGACCGCACAAAATGTGCCTCAGGCCTTTCCAGAACCGGATATGCCGCCCATGTACAGCCAGATGCAGCGTTTACTTATCAGCACTGTTAAAGACTGGAAAGAGATATCTCAATGGTACTGGGAATTATGCAAAGATCCCATTAATGATACCACCTCTCAAATGGAAAAAATGGTTCAGCAGTTAATTCAAGATGTTCCAAACGAAATGGAAAAAATAGAAAAAATTTTCTATTGGGTGTCCCAAAAAATACGCTACCTGGGGCTGACAGTTGAAAAAGAAGCACCCGGTTATGAACCGCACCCTGTAAAAATGACCTTTGAACGTCGAGCAGGTGTCTGTCGTGATAAAGCCGCATTGCTCGTTTCCATGCTACGACTGGCAAATTTTGAAGCCTATCCTGTTTTGATCATGAATGGCCCTAAAAAAGATCCAGAGGTGCCTCAGCCATTTTTTAATCATGCTGTGAGCTGTGTATGGACTGACGATGGCAAATATATATTGATGGATGCCACCGATGAAAATACCCGAGCGCTTTTTCCAACCTATTTGAATGATCAGAGCTATCTGGTTGCACGGCCCGATGGTGACCATCTGCGTACCAGTCCCATTGCACAAGCAGATGATAACATGATGGTCATTCAGACCAAAGGACAGATAAATGACAATGGGCATTTATCAGCAGAATGTGAACTTCGATTTGAAGGTATCAATGATAATGCCTATCGTGGCTATTTTTCTCGAATCTCATTTGATGAACGTAAAACCTTCCTTGAAAATCTGGTTAAAAATATTGCACCGGGTGCAAAACTGGTAAATTTTACAATTCTCCCTAAAGATATGCTGCGAACAGATGAGCCGCTTACAATTCAAATACATTTTAATGCGCCAGACTTACGCATTCAAGAAAGTGATACGATTATGCTTCCTGTTTTTCAGGTAGGAACGCGCATTGGTATTGTACGTCATTTAATTGGTAAAATGGGATTAAAAAAACGAAAATATCCTTTAAAAACAAATTATGCCTGTGGCGTTAAAGAACATTTGGATCTGAAACTTAATGATAGTGTTGGGCAATTAATTCGCGCACCCAGTTTCTCTCCCATTGATAATGAAGGTGTTACTTACAATAAATCAATGTCTGTCAAAAACAACCATTTAACCGGGGATTATGTATTTCAACTCAAAAAGCCAGAATATCCTCCTGATGAATATAAGGAATTGCTTAAATCTTTGGAGACTATCGAGCAAAATAACAAAAAAGTACCTATTTTTGGCTCTTTTTCATCCATATCCAGCAGTCAGGAAAAATGGTATGACACCTGTTCACCTGATGCCATTGTATTGAGCGAAACTGTTCATTATGACATTCAGTCTCACAATCAGTGGACTGAGCGCCGAAAAATTCGCTTAAAAATACTGACCTATGCAGGAAAAAAAAGATTCAGTGATGTTCAAATCCCCTATCATCCACCCTGGGAAATTATTCATATTCAGGATGCTTCGGTAATGCTCAAAGATGGAAGTTCTACGCCAATTAATCCTGATGAAATCAATACGATGGATGCGCCCTGGTCTGGTGATGCCCCACGATATCCATCTGCAAAAACACTGGTGGTTAGTTTTCCTGGAGTTGATATTGATCATGTTATAGCGTATACAGTGATTCATAAAATAAAGAGCAGGCCCTTTTTTTCAAACCTTGTTGTATGGCCCATTCCTACAGGACTTCACCAATTATCTGAATATCCCATACAACGAATCAACTCTTACTTTCGTTATCGTATACCCATTGCGAAAAAGTGCCTGATATTTACGTTTCCAAAAGACCTGGATATTCAATTTCAAAAACATCCCAAAGGCATTGGCAAACTTTTCAAAACAGAACATCCTGTTGATATTCACATGCATCTTAAGCATGATAAAAATACAATCACTTATCAATATGAAGCTGAAAAAATCTTGCCTGTAAAATCTGAACAGTTTCTACCGCCCTGGTATTCATTTAATCCGGTTGTTACTGCAACAACTGAAACATGGCAAAATTTTGCGCAGAACCTTTATGCACGAATGATTATGGCCAGCCTTTCGCAAAAACAAACCCGAAAAAAAGCGCGTGCCTTAACAAAAGAACTACAAACACCCATGGCAAAAATAAAAGCCATTCGTGATTTTATTGTCTCCCATATCCGGTTGATTCCAATTGATGTCAATAATATTGATATCAATCATTTGTCAGGTGCGGACATAACCCTTCAAGATGGTTATGGTCATCCCATAGATCGTGCGATTGTTTTTTATGCAATGGCACGAAATGCGGGTTTTTCGCCTGAATTTGTGCTGGTTTCCAGTACCACAACAGAACCTGTTTTTTTCAATGCATTCAAAGAGATCATTTCACCGCAATGGTTTCAGAATGTGCTAGTGCGTGTGAATATTGACAGGCAATCCATTTATTTAAATGACACAGATCAGTATGCAGAGATTGGTGTTACCCGATATCAGGGTAGAAATGCGCTGGTATTACCTGATGGCACAATAGAAACAATTTTGCCGCGAACATTAAAGTATCAAAGCAATTCAATTGAAAAATACACTGTCGCATTAAATCCCTCTGGTGCAGCAACAATAACGCAAACATGCGAATATTTTGGCATGACACATGCGCAGTTCAATAAAAACATTGCGGAAATGCCGCCTGAGAAAAGAAATCGTTATCATTTGCAACAGGTCGCAAGAATAAGTCAGGCTGCTGAAATTTTGTCACCCTATCAAACAAATATTCAAGAGTATCCTGCAACAGAACAATTCAGTGTCACTGTCAATCCCTATGCTGTAAGAGATAGAAACTATATTTATTTGGAAATACCAGGTTTTTCAAAGGGAATGGCAGGGGTACGAAAAGATAAACGATCCCATCCGCTATACAGGCCCTTTTTTAGCCGAAAAGAAGTGTATGTGGAGATCATTACGCCCTCAAATTTTCACAGTGTGATTACGCCAAAAAATTCAAATCTGACCTTTGATTCCAATACGTTAATTTCCATGCACACAACAAAAGATCAATCCGATCATGCTCAAAAAATTTGCACTTCTCAACATATTGATATCGCCCCCATGTTGATTGATGCGGATGATTACGATGATTTTTTAAATATTCACCACCAACTGAATCATATGGCATCTCGTATGCTTCTGTTTGAGATAAAGAATAACTGAGAAATGCTGGAGCAAATAAACATATGGATTTAACAAAATGTTATCCCCTTGCAAAGCGTATTGTTTTTTTGGTTGGCTTTGGCGTTGAAAAAAATGGTCATCGGGGAATATGCGGCCCGGAAAAGCGTTTTCTTCAAACATGTCAAATACTTCAAACAAGAAGTATCATACCGATTGTCATCTATCCCTATTGTGGACGTCTGTATGCGGATTTTAAAAAATTATCTCAGGATAGAAAGATCATACTGGTTGACTATACGCCTAAAGGGCGATTCCGCTACTACAAGATTCTATATCAAACACTAAAGCAATATTCTCCTCATGCCATTCACTGTCAGGGGCCGCATTTGTTTGATTTGATTGCTGCTGTTTTGGGAAAATGGATGAATGTTCAAACAATCATAACACGTCCGGTCAATGTTTCACAGGATCACTTGAGCCTGTTTAAAAAAATTATTTATTATTCTTTCGATCAAATTATTGCCCGAAATGCAAGAGATTTGATTGCCATTTCCAATACGCACAAGGCACAATGGTGTGAAGAATTGACTTCCCTTTTATTGTCAAGGCAGCGAAGAAAAGTAAAAGTAATATACAATGGCATCTTTTTAAATCAGTTTTTTCAACCTGAGGATCGACAGAAGCCACCACCGGTCATATTTACAATATCTGCGCAATTAACTCCGATTAAAGGGCATGCGTTATTATTACGCGTTGTGCATCAACTCAAAATTGATGGATTTCAATTTTTGGTAAACATTATGGGGGATGGGCCATTAAGATATGATCTTGAAAGCATGTGTAAAGAACTGGAGATTGATTCAATGGTTCACTTTCATGGTCATATCAGTTGCGTAACATCTATTTTGAAAGATACACATGTTGTCGTATTGCCTTCCTTTCGGGAAGGACTTTCTCTGGCATTACTTGAAGGGATGGCCATGGGATGTCCATTAATTGCATCCAATGTGGGTGCAAGCCATGAATTAGTTGAAAATGGTAAAAATGGTTTTTTGGTAGAAAAGAAAAGTAATTTGGATCTGTATCTTGCGATGAAATGGTTTTTGGAACATCCATCATCCATTCAAACCATGGGAAATAATTCTTTAGAAAAAGTAATGAAATTTGATATTTATCGTATGTTTGATGCCTATCGGCGGCTGTATATGGTAGATTAAGAACCTTCGAAAAAAGGAACGTCTAAAATGCCCCCTGATAACAGCCTCAGTCATAACAATACAACTACCGATTATTCATCAATACTCAATTTTTTCAAAAGTATATCTGTTTTTTTTATAATATGTTTATCCAGCTTTATACTTCTAAATGCCTATTACGCTCTGACATACAAAAAAGAGCGTGAAATCATTTCTCAAAAGAACAAAACGAACAATGCAAATATTATTAAAGGGATTCATATAACGCATCATTTCAAAGAACAAAAAGTATTTGCAATTCAAGCAAAAACAGCAAGCATTAAAAACAAAAAAATTGGATTTTTTAGAATTGGAGGCTTAAAACAGTTAGAACTTGAAAATATGATCGTTGATTATCATGAACCTCAAAAAGAGGCAGCAGAAATCGTAGGAAAAGAGCGTTCTTCCAAAAATGAATCTCATGATTTACTTTCATATTTTTCACGTGCAGGTCATTCTATGCCATTATTAAAAAAAGAATTGGCGGGCTTTGTTGCTTATCATGCAACAATTCGATATCATCATCCAGATAATCTTTTAACGATCATTAATGCGCCTTATATGGAAATAAGAGATGATCGTAAATCACTTCACTTCCAAAAAAATGTGGCTGTACATTTTCAAAATAAATTTTTATTATGCAAAAATATCATTTTTGAAGTCAACCGCTCACGATTGGTATCCAAGAACAAATATACGCTTATCAAAAATGGTGTGATTCAAAAAGGCAAGGGGTGTTGTATGAATCTTCGTCTGGAAGCCATGCCATGAACTAAATTAAAGTTTTTTATCTTTTCTTTCGAACATATTGAAAAATAACACAAAATGGAGGTAAAAATGAAAAAAAGTATAATATTAATCGTAATAAAAGTATTATTCATCCCAATGATTGTCTGGTCTTTTGATGAACCAGACATGGAATCCCGAATCCGCATTAATCGAAAAAATATTGATGCGATCAAAGTTGCACCCAATGATTGTCAATCAGAAGATCAATTTGGGCGCGCTGTTGATGTTTTTGGGAATCATGCCATTGTTGGTGCTTATGGTAATGATGATCGGGCAGATAATGCTGGCGCTGCTTATATGCTTCACTTTGATGGTCACATATGGCAGCCCGTCCAAAAATTGTCAGCCATTGATGGAAACGAATATGATTTCTTTGGTTGCTCAGTGGCAATAGATAGTAATTTAGCCATTATTGGGGCATATGGTGATGATGATCATGGCAACAATTCCGGGTCATCATATATTTTTGCAAAAGATGATGACGATTTTTGGTACGAACTAACAAAACTAAAAGCACAGGACAGCAAATCACAAGATTATTTTGGATCATCTGTTGACATATCTGGGAATTACATGATTGTAGGCGCTTATGGGGCGCAAGACAATGGAAGTCATTCAGGTGCTGCCTATATTTTTGTCCGAGACAATAATGGCATATATCAACAACAAAAGTTGATTATCGGTGATGCCGAACCTTTTGACTATTTTGGATATTCTGTTAGCATTTCTGGTGATTATGCCATAATTGGGGCCTATGGTAAATCATATCATGGTGAAAAATCTGGCGCTGCATATATTTTTAAGCGTATAGGCCGGCGATGGCGTCAATTTATTAAGCTGGTTCCTTATGATGGCGCAAAGAACGACTATTTTGGACGATCTGTTTCCATATCCGGGCAATATGCAATTGTGGGTGCCATTGGTAAAGATGATTTTGGTAAGGATGCGGGGGCAGCATATATTTTTAAGCGTTCAGGATATTACTGGTATAGATACAAAAAAATCATCCCCAATAATCTGAGTCACAATTATTGTTTTGGAACTTCTGTGAATATTTCAAATAATCTTGCCATAGTCGGTGCGCTTGGAGACAATATGAATGGTATACGAACTGGGGCTGCTTATGTTTATCAACTTGGTCGGAGTCAATTAGAGCAGATTGCATTGGTCAGGCCGATGGATGGTTCTGATGATGACTATTTTGGATGTTCGGTTGCCATTTCAGGAAATCGCATTATAGCTGGTGCTTATGGAAGTGATGAACATGGCGAAAGATCAGGAGCAGCATATTTGTATGGACTTATTTCGTCATTTAAGGAATACTCAAAAAATTAGTTCCTAATTTAATAAATTGCATTTCTTTTTTTGAACCTGGATTACGCTGAAGAAGATGAATAAG
>Ga0272440_1002478_pt1 | contig 14353 bp, 6 predicted proteins | sample SSMMMBAug17_FD_192440 | JGI IMG/M metagenome (GOLD analysis project Ga0272440, IMG submission 192440) | Marine sediment archaeal communities from Little Sippewissett salt marsh, Falmouth, MA, United States - SSM-MMB-Aug17 | ecosystem: Environmental > Aquatic > Marine > Wetlands > Sediment ...
GATCTTTCACTGTAAGACTTACGGTATAATCGTTCTGAATGGTATATGTATGAACAGGGTGTTGACGCGTACTCGTTTGATTGTCACCAAAATTCCATGTCCAGCTGACAATATCCTGATAAGCTACTGTTTTATCATAGAATTGAACGGTTAAAGGCGCATTGCCAATGTTTGGTTTTGCTGAAAAATTAACATCAGGTATACCATCCATCACCGTAATATATTGGTATTTAATGACAGTATCTTTTTTATTGGCGCTATCTGTAACGACAAATTTAACCGTATACGTATCTGGAATTGTATATATATATTTAGGATTTCTTGTAAAGTCCTGTGCCCCATCACCAAAAGTCCATTCCCATGCAACTAAAGAATTATAAGACTGACTGGTATCTGTAAACTCAACGGTAAGTGGCGCAAATCCACTGGTGGTGCTGGCAATAAAATCAGCTGTGGGTTTTTCTTTAACAACAATTGTTTTTTCTCTGCTGAGCGTTTGCCCTGTACCATTGTTATCCTTAACTGTTAGCCTTACCTTGTAGTTGCCTGGTTGTGAATAGGTAATGGTTGTTGGATTTTGAACAGCAGCAGTTGTTGAATTGCCGAAATCCCAATCCCATACATAGCCGGAAACGCCTGAAAAAGCATATCCTTTAAAAATGACTTCCACCCCAGGATTACCTGTCACCTCAGAGGCATAGAAATCAACATGAAGTAAACTGTCATTCCATTCAAAAGCCCCCATATCCACTTGATTTGAGTAAGGTCTGGGATAACCATCATAATCAACACTGACCTCATCTTGTCCTAAAGACAAGCCTGCATTGATACATGGGGAACCGTTTTTAATTCGATAATTTCCGGTGGTTTGGCTGGCAAATAATGGATTTTGTTTAATATTTCCTTCACCAGGATAACTTCCATTTTTCACGAAAACATTCGATCCTGTTACTTGAATGGCATCGCCATCATCAGCATCAATCACATTAAACGTTTCAGTAGACGTTTGCCATAAGATGCTGTTTTGAACCAATACCTGGGCAGGCGATGCAATTTTATCAACAAACAATGCCAATCCCTGTCCGGATTGATTGTCACTAATGGTACAATGTCTGATAATAATAGAGGCGCTTTTGACATAAATACCACCGCCATTATATTTTGCGAGGTTTTTATATATCAACATATTCAGCAACAAAGGATTTCCATTGCCTGAGACATAAACAGCGCCACCGTTTGAATCAGCATCGTTGTTGGTAATTACAGAACGAGATAATGTTGGGGTCGATTGATAACAATAAATACCGCCACCTGATCCGCCTGTAAAATTATTTTGAATCGTAGAGCTAATCACCAAAGGAGATGATGATCCGGTAATAAAAATTCCACCACCGTTCAATGCTGATGAATTGTCTTCAATACGACAATTTTCAATTGTTGGAGACGCATTATCTATATAGATACCACCACCAGTTGGTGCTGCACCATGTCTTACAACAAAACCTGATAATTTGGCTCCTAAAGTTTCATGGGTTACAAATCGAACCACGTTTGTATTGTATTTACCATCAATGATGGCCTGAAAAGGTGTTTCAGATTTAACGTGAACGGCTTTTCCCCTGAAGTTAATATTTTCTTCATAAACACCAGGTTTGACTAACACGGTATCGCCATTGACACTTAAGTCAATTGCTTTTTGAATCGTTGAATATCCGCCACTACCCACTTGAAGCTGTTTATTAAATATAGCTTCAATGGTGTGATTCGAGGAAACATTTGTAAATGAATATGTTCCTGTCTGGCCAACCTCAGCAATTTTTGAGACACCATCAATAAGAAGATCCGATAAGTAAGCATCACCACCATCTGGCTCAAAAGTAAACGTTTTGGTTTGTCCAAAAGAAACAGTACTCATGCCAGTGGGATTAATACTTCAACCCGTTGTAGCAGAGGCAATAATTGAAAATGTCTTTAATTGAAAATTGGCACTGATCGTTTTGTTAGTTGTAATATTGGTTAATACAGCATTGCCTGTGCCGCTTGCATGACCTGACCACCCTGCAAACACAGATGAATATGTATCTGCGATAGCCTTTGCTGTAAGAGAGCCACCATAAGCAACTGTTATTGTCGAAGGTAACGCCAGCGCAGTATCATTGACATATACTTTACCCGAACCTGTTGATATTGGATTGCGCTGAATGGTAACACTGATATTGTTCAGTGAAAAATTTGCAGTGACAAACATATCAGATTGAATATTGATCCATTCATGGGTTGTTAATGTATCTGTTCCACCACCATTTCCGGTCCATGTCCACCCATCAAACTTCCATGATCCAGGATAAATAGCACTTAATTTTAAGTCATCTCCATATTTCATTGAAAATGTTTTACCGCTGGGATTATCAATATCAGGTGCTACCAACTGGCTGGTTATACTGGTTGATGTATTAATATATCCGCTGAGACTTCCGCCTGTACCTTCCCGTCTTATCTGAACAATCAGCGTTTTTAAGTTGAATGTACCCGTAACAGTGATATCTTTTGAAATGTTATCAATATTAACGACTGTATTGGTTCCACTAACAAAGCCACTCCATCCATCAAATTGAGATGAATTAGCATCTGGGACAGCAGTCAATGTTACATTTTCGCCATATTTAACCTGGGTTGATGTTGATTGAATAACGCCCAGTCCATCGCCGGCCTTAATGAGTGAAATATCAAATTTTTTCAAGGCAAATGTGACCGTCACAGTTGTATTTGTTGTAATGTTACTGATTAAAACGGATTGACTGTCAATGGGTTGTCCACTGCTAAAACCAACCAATTCAGTTGTCATGGAAGGAACAGCAGTTAATGTCAGTGCGCTTCCATAATAAACGGTTAATTGTTGGACGACACCAGGTAATGGCCAATTTTTGACCAAACCTTCACTTTTAGCTGTCATATCAACTTCAGCAAATAGTGGATTCGTTGTACTGTTATTAAAATCCCCTTGATACTGAACCGAAACTGTCAGACTGTATCGTGAAAAATCAGCCTGAAAGGTATGAGATGCGGTAACATTAGTAAACGTATAGGTCATATTGACCCCATCAGCAGTCATCTGATCCAGCACTGAAACACCGTCAACCCGAACGTTACTAATTCGATAACCTGTCAAAGGCATGACTGTGAATGCTTTACTTCCCTGATGCTCAATTCCTGAAACAGCACCAGAAGCTATTGTTGCACTATCTGGCCCAATAACCTTTCCATTGGCGTCATAACTAAAAGTAATGGGCCAGGTGCCAGCTTCAAAAGCGCCCATATCTGCAGAAGGCGAAGCGCCACTTCCAATATATCGACTATTCCCTGCGAGATCACGATGAACCATTGTTTTCTTTAATGCTTTATCCTGGCAGGGTGACCCAACATTTAATTGATAATTTGGAGCGGATGTACCATATATCTTAAATTTTGGGTCGCTACTAATATTTGATGAACTTAAATATTCAGTTTGTACAATTGCAGAATTTGAAATTCTTGCAGGTTCGCTGCTTGAAAGAACAACTTCCTGCCCCCCCTGATTCTTAAAAATGCTGTTCATTGCCATCAAGCCAGGTGCCAGACTCTTACCATAAATACCACATCCAGTGCCTGAAACAGCTGTATTATTAGCAATTGTAGAAAATAAGATATTGGCTGAAGAAACAGCATCCAAATATAAACCAGCACCGTTTACGGCACGGTTATCAGCAATCAACACATTAATAATTTGAGGCGCGACAGATTGATAAATATAAAGGCCTCCACCTGAAACACCTGCAACATTGCCTTGAATATAAGCTCTTCTGATAAAGGAAAAATAAGCGTCTTTTAAAGCAATACCTGCACCTGTTGATGCCTGATTATATTTAATACTGGTCGATTCAATACGAGGATCTGTCTGACTGGCATAAATGCCGCCGCCAAATCCATTGCTTGCTGTATTGCTGCTGATCAGCGTATCTATAATAAGAGGATAGGCTTTTGAAAAAGCAAAAATTCCGCCACCATTTTTACTGGCTGCATTATAGGAAATAGATGTTTGCCCTGTAATTAATGGAGAAGAATCATATAAACAGGCAATACCCGCTCCGTAAGGAGCAATGTTCATGTCCTGAGCATCCTCTCCAATTACTGAATTTTCAATAACACCATTCGAATTATTCAAAAATGCTATACCACCACCTGCAATAGTCGCCTGATTATTAATAATTCTACAATTACGTATAATGGGATTGGAAGCATTATCAACCAGAATACCGGCGCCATATTCAGCCTTACCATTTTGAATGGTTAAACCATCAAGGGTAATATTTTGTCCCTCAGTAATTTTAATAACGCTATCAGCAGCTTTACCATCAATGATAACTTCCTGACCATTTTTAGCCCTTATGGTTAAGAATTTTCCTTTCAAATCTAGGTTTTCGTAGTAAACCCCTCCGTCAACTTCAATAACAATTTTGTTAGTAGTCCACAAATTATCCGCTACTGCATTAATCGCATCCTGAATTGAGCTATAGTTTGCCTTCACATAGTAAATGTTTTCAGGCTTTACATCCAATGTTTTTGTAGTAGTATCTGAGCTTCCATTTACATCCGTTACCGTCAATGTAATATTCAATGTTTTAGAAACATCAACATTAGTGTATAGATGCGTATGATTTGGATTGTTGGTTTTCAGCACTGTAGAACCGTCGCCAAAGCCCCAATTCCATTGGACGATATCATTATATGAAAAAGAACGATCATAAACCGTTATTGTACATACCGATGTACTCACAGCGCATTCAGCAGGCACAATGTCAAAAGCAGCCTGGGGCATAGGATCAAGAACAGTGACATAAGCATATCGTATACGACTCTTTTTTGTCGTTGATCCATCAGATTCTTGTGCAGCAACAATTAGCTTTACCGTATAAACACCCGGCGTTGTATATTGGTATGAAGGTGATTCCTGATCACTTGTTCCACCATCACCAAAATTCCATTGCCAGGGAGTATTTAAAGCCGCTGGTGCCGTTAATGAAGACGGTGTCGTTAAATTTAAAAATTTAACTGTCAATGGCGAGTAGCCTTCAACACCTTTCACATCGGCCGTTTTTGAGAGTGGTTGATCAGATGAAGCTGCGATAAAATTTGCAACAATGGTTGTACCACTGGTATCACCCACCTGAATATAATCATACCGAGTTCGAGTGGCTGAGTAGCCGCTACTGTCATAGACCGTGAGCTGAACAGTAAACAAGCCTGATTGTTGGTAAACGTGCGAAGGATTTTCCTCATTACTGATCGTTCCATCGCCAAATTTCCATATTTTCAAAGTGGTATTATCTATATTGGTAGTGGTATTGGTAAACTGAACGGTTAACGGGCTGTAACCACTGGTGACATTGGCTGAAAAACTGATTTGAGGTGTTGCATTGTTCCATTCGTCTCCACCTAAGTCAACCACTGTTCCTTTTACACGATTTTTGCTATCAATATCCTTTTGGTACATAATGCCTGATGGAAAAACAGGTGACCCAACATCAATGCATCGTGAACTACTGGTAAGATGATAATCTCCAATTGATGTATTTTCAAACATGGGATCAACCCGACGGTTATTGTCTGACACATCACCATACACACCACTGTCAACGTTAACATCAGAATAAGTGACATCTATAATATCTTTGTTTCCATCAATCTCACGACCATTATTCCATAATATACTATTTTTAATCGTTATTTGGGGAGTATGTGCAGAGCCTGACACATAAAGGCCTCCACCAAAGCCATCTGTAACTGTATTTTTACTGATAGTTGTTGCAAAGATATCTGCCTCTGCATTATTGACATAAATACCGCCACCATTACTATATGAATTGTTTTCAACTATCCATGTTGACGCTATTTTAATAAAGGCATGAGCTGCAGCATTATTCCCGTTCACATAAATACCACCACCATTCTTATTAGCGTTATTTCCGCGAATAATTGACTGGAATAGCATTGGTGAAGAAATATTCACAGTGCTATCACAATAAATTCCACCACCGTATGAGCCAGCAATATTACCTCGAACATATAGCTGTGATAACTCAGGCGAAGAATTTTCTGTGATATAAAGACCACCACCATTTTGAGTAGCTTCGTTATTGATAATACGACAATTATTAATTTTAGGGCTGGTATTTTTAATGCAGATACCACCACCATTGGTCGATAATCCGTTTTGAATGGTAAAGCCAGAAATACTGATAGTTTTACTATTTGCATCCAGATATAAACATTGACTTTCTTTTTTTCCATCAATGAATGTTACTTCTGGTCCTTGTACAGAAAATATCATGATTTCCTTATTGATGGCAGAAAAATCAACACTTTCATAAATACCAGGATCAACAGCTATTATATCTCCATCAGAAACAGAATTAACCGCATTTTGAAGGGTTGCATAATGACCAGATGTAAATGTTCCCCAGCTTTCCTCAGGATAAAGGGTTACCAAGGCATGAGAAAAATCTGCACGGATGGAATGATGGGCGCGTATTTGTGAAAATGTATAAACAAAGGGATTTGTTGTCTGTCTTGCTTGAGACTTTCCATCAACTTTGACATCAGCCACATGATAGGCACCATTGGGATATACTTTTATGGTTTTTGATCCATTATAATCTACAGCAATAAAAGCTGAGCCATTAACAACAACCGGGTTCCCAGAACTATTGGTATACTCAATATATCCACCACTGCCGGCACTCATTGCCAGCGTATATGAATTTCCTTCAAACGCAACGGCCATGGTATAATTACTTTGGACAGCATCAAAAGTGTAATCACAAAATTCTCCATAAAAAGTACAATTGGATAAAACAGATTGGCCGTTAACATTTATATCCTGGATATGATGATGTTCCTCAGGCGTAATACGAATCTTAGGACTGGTATTATAATCAACAGAAACGAATAATTGATCATTATCTTCTTTTACACTGAAGTAATTTTCAATTGGAGTGATGGTTCCTACACCACTTTGAGCGTAGGCTTTGATTGTGTATCGATCAATCTCAAATTGAGCCAGTACAGTACAATCTTTCACCACTGTAAATTCATGCTCTATAATTTTCGTGCCATATCCAACTAAAGAAATTTCATCGCCGCAAACATCCAATAAATCTAAATGATAATTGGTTTGGGGCGTACATTTAATTTTTCGGGTAGAACCATGTGGAATATTGGTAGCACTCCCATAAGTGACTTCACAGTATCCGTTGGAATAATTGGGATCAATAGTAATGTCATAAAAACTATCGGTAAAGCTAACAGAAATATCAAAATCCTCGCGAACATCAAGTATGGTATACACCATTCCCGTACCCACAAATGAAACAGCCTGATCGTTAACAATCAAGGATGTAATTTCATAACCTGAATCGGGAATTATTTTGATATCAATTCTATCTTTATGGTTGGCTAAAACAGAACCTGTTGAAGGCCCATTGATTAGTGTATATTGATAGGCATGAGAGGTAACAGCTGTTCGGGTTGAAATACTTCCATGCTCACCAACAGTCAATGAAATGGTATGGCCATCATCATCTAAAATTTTGCCAATACCATTTGCTTTTTCAATGCTGGCACCTGATGGATTGAACAGCTGAAGTGTAAAATATTCTGTTGGTTCTTGTTGGGTATCTATTCGGTTTATTGGAATATCAATTTTTTTAGAGGTTTGACCAGCTAAAATAACGGCTGTACCACTGGACTCTTCGTAATCATTCACGCTTGTGGCTGGTGTTTGACTGGTATCATCAGTACCATCCAATGTTTGGTAACGAACCGTCACATCAAGGCCAGTCGCTGGTGTCATCGATACGGTAAAACTTACATTTCCACCATTTTCTTCAACCGTTTCATCACTAACGCTTAATCGAGGTGTTATCACATTGTATGCTGGCGAAAGATTTCTAAATTTTATGTATCCTGTATTCTCACACCAGGCATAACCTGAAAAAATACCAGTAGCCTTATCAAGAAGAACAGGCTGCGAAGCTGTCATCGGGTTGACTTTTATCCACCCTACATTTTCACCCCAGGCATATCCACTAAGCGATCCATCTCTGCCAATATTCACGCCCCAGTTTGTTGCGGTGGTGTTTGTATATGGACCTGAACCAGTTGCCCCCAGTTTTATCCATCCGATATTTTCTCCCCAGGCATAGCCTGCAAGATATGTATCATAAACTGTCACACCGCTATTTAAGGTTCGTGTATTGATCCAACCCGTGCTTTCAGACCAGGCAAATTTTTCCGTAGTGTGAATATTGCCGGCGCCATTGGACGCAAACACTTGAAAACAGGGGATTATAATCAAAAAAGCAATCATCATCCATATTTTTAAACGTCTTGCGGATATGGCGCTTTTCATATTTACCTCCAAATATTTGATCTCAACACATCAAAAAAAATATTTTCAAAAAACCAACATTATTGATTATGGTAATCGTCAAGATGCTTTTTAATTCTTACCACCACGAACAGGCCAGACATAACAGGGATTGCCCTTATTTTGTCCATTGACCATTCCTGTTACCATATAAACAGCCCATGCACTGGCATATGGATTGCTCAAGTTCGACGTACTGGACCAATAATAATTCATAAGGGCACTTTCAAAAGCAGTATCATATCCAGATGGTAAAGCAGGCGACATTTGTCCATAATCGATAAGACTTTGTAATTCTTTTATATTTGGCAAACGCCAATCCGTATAGCAACTCACCTCGCTGTTGGTTGAACATCCCTGTGGAAAAGAATTGGAATTTGTAGGATCGTTGAGATGGTCAATGGATGTAAACGCGTCTGTCCATTGAACAGTTGTGTTTGTGTTATTTGCATTGCGTCCCATATTCGGTTTTGCTGTCCACATTAATCCTGTTAATTGATCAACCACTGTTCCATCACCTTTATTCAAAAAACGAGATCCTGCACCATTCCAACCGATACCAATATCATTAATACAATTGCCAGAAGTATCCTTTTGCGGACAGGCCCAATAGGCATCATCTTTTCCTGCCTTACCCCAAGATGCGTAATCACTGTTTGAATCGGATTGACCCGTTTTCAAGACTGGTGCATCATAGGTACCACCAGTTCCTGTCAGAAGTCCCCATCCACCATTTGCTACACCAGATACATTTGTACGAAGTCCCCAAAAATATTTACCAGGTTTGACATCCTCTGGCTGAGCTCCATACATATTGTCAGGTTTAGGTGTTGAATCATAGACCTCATTAAGCGTATGACCGGTTGATACAGTAGGTCCTGTTGCAGGCTCTGTAAATGCCCCTGTCCTTTTCGTTCCTGTTGTCCCATATTTCATCAATTGATAAATACTTTCAAGGGTATACATGGCACTCTGATAATTCTCAGGTGCTGCGGGTGCATCTAAACTCCCTGCATTGGCACCTGACACAATAATCACCCCTGTCAGAATAAAGCTTAATAACCAGTTCATCATAATGATTCCTCCTTACATTACATCAAACCCAAACAGACCTCTAATTGATTTGCATTTTCTTTGAGAGGTGTTGATTTGATATTTGAAGTAAATTTTTAAATATATTGATATTTTCTTATGCATATATGGTAATGGCAATTATCTTGCGTGTATAAAGATTGAAGTTTAATGTCGTGGAAAAAAGCGCTATGTGTAAAAAAAGAATTGTACAAAGGATTAAAACAATTGGCATTATCATTTCTATAGTATTATTCAATGGAAAGGCCATATGTTTTTACATGTATTTTACACTTTTTCCCATCCAAAATTTACAATAATTAGCATTATTATAAAAAAATTGCAAGTATTATGCCTTTTAGATGGTTTGGAAACTGACGAGGATAGCAGATTATTAACAATATGTACATTTCATTTTATAAACCGAGATATGACTACGGATAAAGGTCTCTTTTCTTTATTGCTGTAATACGACGATGTTCACTGCTTTTTGAAACCTAAATATTGATGGCATCATTCTGAGTGAAAATTTATAAAGCATTATATTATCATGAATTGGTTCATAATTTATTGCTTGACAGCCACTTGTTTATTACTTACATCCTAATATAATGAATTAGGTTGCGGTTCCTAAGAATCAGATTATATACCAATATCCTAATCTTAAGCAACCAGGCAACGAAAGGAATTTACTATATGTCTTTTCACATTACACCCGACTGGTGGAAAACTATTTTTGACGAACTTTATCTTGAAACAGATGCCAGATCTATTGGAAATTCTGCATTGACCCGTTTTGAAATTGATCAAATTGAACGTGCATTTTGTTTAGAAAAAGATAGCGCAATTGTCGATTTATGTGGTGGTCAAGGACGGCATGCATTGGAACTATCCCGAAGAGGATATCAGCATATTACAGTAGTGGATTACTCTCCAACATTAATCGATAAGGGAAGCTGCCAGGCCAAAAAAGAAAAATTGGACGTAAGCTTCGTTCAGAGCGATGCACGTAAAACAGGTCTTCGATCGAATTATTTTGATATGGTTCTTGTTATGGGAAGTTCTTTTGGATACTTTGAAAAAAATGCTCAAAACATCAGAATATTAGAAGAATCCCTTCGTATTCTTTGTAAAAATGGAGCGCTACTATTGGATTTACCCGATAAAAGTTATGTTTTAAATTCCTTTAAACCTGTTTCAAAACATCAGGCCAGCGACGATATCTGGGTTAGACGAGACCGGGAATTAAAAGAAGATATTATTTTTTGCCAGGAGCATATCTATTCTGAAACAAAGGGTTACTTAAGAAACAATTGCTATTGTACAAGGTTATATAGCCAGGATCAAATCTCTCAACTGCTGACTCAGGCTGGCTTTTCTGATATCTCTATTTGGGATCATTTTGTTCAACGTGAACAAGAAGGAGACTTTGGAAGTATGACCAACAGAATGCTGGTGGAAGCCAAAAAATAATTTTTGGTGGTAAAACATAACATATCAAATATTAAAAACCATCCGCTAAGCGGGTAAGTTTATAATAATTCAAAAAGAGTTCGCCACCGGCATAAATAAAGTTGTATTTTGCCCTTGAGAGATAATAAATAGCATCCAAAATATCTGCTGTTGTTGTAACGCCTTGATTAAAAGCCATGTCGGTTATCCGAAGGTTTTCTTCAGCTTGAGCAATACTTTTTTGAGCCACTTTTAAATTTTTTAAAGAAACCTGATAATCCAAATAAGTTTTATCGACTTCAACAGTCAATTTTTTCTTTAATTCATCTAAATCGCACAAGAGTATGTTCACATCCATTTTTTTAGTTTTAATGGTATGATAATCTTTAAACCCGTTGAACAGATTCATTTTAACATTTAAAGACAATCGATATTCCTGCTCAATATTGTTGTCTCCTTTGCTAAGCAAATAGTCATCATCGTAGCGGTAATAAGACGCATCCAAATCTACCGTTGGATAGAATGCTGACTGAAGTGATCGTACGTTCATTTTTTCAGATTCAATGAGTTGTTCAAGTGCTCTGATTTCATTTCTTCTGGCTGCTTTTGATAAATAATAAACCAGGTCTTTGGTTTCTGGAAGTGCTTTGAATTCATCAAAAGGCATTTTATCAAAATCAACCCGAATGCCGGTTTCATACTCCATGTCATCTAACGTTTTTTCAAAAGCAGCATTGGCTTTATCTCGTTGCTGTTCAGCATGGTCCATTTCTACCTGAATTTTTAATAAATCATTTTTTTTAATAATACCCACTTTATGCCTGTTTTGTGCATCATGGTATCTTTTTTTCAAAAGTTTGTATTCATTTTCAGCAACATCAAGCAAACTTTTGGAATCATACAAATGAAGATAATTTGCAGCAACAATATAGTAGATATCCTGTATCAAACTTTTTCGTTCAAATTCTTTAGACGTTTTTTTATGGTTGATGGCATAATGCTCAAAATAATGTTCAAATCCTGCAAAAATGGAATAACTCAACGTGCTTTCAAACTCTGTATATTTTGTGATGCTACTTTCATGTTTATCTATCTTACTGACTGAATAGTAAAAATTCAAGCTTGGCCATTGAATAGAATTATTAATTTTTAATGCGGCATTCTCTTTTGAAATTTGTATACTTATTTTTTCAATGAGTTTTCTATTTTGAACAGCTTCCTTTTGGAGGTCTTCCAAGCTTACTGCAAACAATGTACTGGCCTGAAAAAATACAACCACAAAAAATATCATCGCCTTAATCGTATGTTTTTTTTGAATGGATTGAATGTCATTTTTTGAATAATTCATGTTTATTTCCTTTTACTTATAAAAAATAAGAATTGTTTGTTATCATAAAATAGTAAGTTCGGAAAATATTTTTTCTAAACCTCAAATAGCAGATGTTTTTTTCAGGATCATAACTGTTTGATGTCGTAAGAACAAAAAAGACCGGCTGAATCAGCCGGTCTTTTTTGATAATTCATCACAATAAATGGCTTAACTAAATTTTATAGCCTTTTCGAACCGCGATTCGATGTCGTCTCATGGCTTCACGAAGTTTACGTCGTCGGAATTCACTAGGCTTTTCATAGCTTTTTTTGAGCTTTAGCCGCTTAAAAAGACCATCATTTTGAATTTTTTTCTTTAAAATGCGAATGGCCTTCTCGACATCGTTGTCGATAACTTTGACTTCAAGGTCTTTCAATAATCTCGCCCCCTTTTGATCAATTTAAAAACTTCAATTTATTGAAGTTTGGAAAGCAATTCATCACTGACTTCTTTTACACCAGGTGTTCCATCCAATGTAACATATTTGACATCACCTTTATTTTTAAAATAATAAGCAGCAGCCAGTGTACCAGTATTGGTATCATAATAAATATCATGTCGTTTGTTAATGGCATTTTCATCTTGATCATCAGAACGTGTTTTTAATTCGCCACCACATACGCGACAAACATCACCATTGGGTTTAATGGCATCGATAAATATATTGTTAGGATGATTGTTATCGGTTTGACAAATGCGACGTCCCATAATTCTATCTTTTGCAATTTGTCGATCCAATATAAGTTCAACAACAATATCAAGAGGCATATTCTCAGCTTTCAAAGCCTCATCCAATTTTTCAGATTGATTTTTATTTCTGGGAAATCCATCTAATAACCAACCATTTTTACAATCATCTTGTTTTAAACGATCCAGAATCATAGGAATTGTAATTTCATCTGGAACCAATTCACCTTTGTCGATAAAACTTTTGGCTTTAGCGCCTAATTCTGTACCTTTGGAAATATTATCTCGAAAAATTGCGCCGGATTCAATATGTGCCATGCCATATTTATCTTTAATAATTTTTCCTTGTGTACCTTTACCGCCCCCATTGGGACCAAAAATTAAAATATTCATTTATGTTCTCCTTTCTGAACAATTTTTTTTAACCGTTTACAAAGTAAACAAAAAATATACAATTATTTCTGTTAGAGATCAAGTTTTTTATTGCTTTTTTATAGAGAATATAATCATGCATCCATTTATAGATGTTTATGAATAAATATAAAAAAAATTATAAAAGTTAAGTCCTCATAAGAATTTTCCGAAAGTTATTATATTATATTCTGCCATAGATTTAAATAGATGAGAAGTAATTTTTTGAAATCAAAAAACGATTTGATTTTTTTACCGGATATCAATATTGTCTTAAAGAAATTAAAGAAAATTACACCTGTTAAATGCCAACACATTAATTCGCGTATGATATTAAATGCAGAAATTATGGTGAAGAGCCAAGTTGCCAATACGTTGCCAAACATAAGGTGGTAATTGAGCTGGTTTTAAAAAGCATATAACCATATTCTTACATCTTCAGCCATTGATGAATTTACCTTAAAAGAAAAATGCTCTTTGGGCCATCTCAATTTAACACAACAAAGCTCAAATACTGGAGGTATCCCATGTCAACGCTCAGAAAGCATCTGCTTTTTTTTATTACTGGACTTTTCATTATGTCCATGTTTCAACCCCTTTATGCAGATAATCTGTCTATCCCATTTTCAATTAATGAAACTGCTGGAATATCATCAACCCAAATTCCAATTACATTTGCCCAACCATTCGTAAAAGGAGACGTGAACAGTCAACATACGCTCCATGTGGTGGCATCAGATAACAGCCCATTAACCATTCAGGTGGATAACAAAGCCAGTTATTCAGATGGTTCAATTAAGCATGCACTGATCAGCTTTGTTTTGCCGGAACTGACTGCCAATCGAACCCAAACATTCACTTTAACAACTGATACTGCAGAAACCATAACTGCTGAGTCG
>Ga0272440_1002479_pt1 | contig 14349 bp, 10 predicted proteins | sample SSMMMBAug17_FD_192440 | JGI IMG/M metagenome (GOLD analysis project Ga0272440, IMG submission 192440) | Marine sediment archaeal communities from Little Sippewissett salt marsh, Falmouth, MA, United States - SSM-MMB-Aug17 | ecosystem: Environmental > Aquatic > Marine > Wetlands > Sediment ...
CTTGGAGATAACATTTTTGTATTTGATTTCATTCGTGGATCTTTCATACCAGAAATTATTGATAAGATGGTCCGGGATGTGATAAAAAGAATTTCACAACGTATTGGAATTACGATAAACTGTTCAGATCAAGTGAATGAAATAATTCATGAATCGGTTTTACGAAAAGATGTTCATGGTGCGCGAGGGATTGCCAATGTAATAGAGCATGTTATGGTCAACCCATTAAGCAGATATTTATTCGATCATGATTATCAGAACAAAATCCTCAATGTTTCAAATATTCGTCGATATCCCAACCCAGCATTCGAATTGTATGAAATTGAGGTTGGAGATGAAGATATTTCACAAGATATCGATCTAATAGATATATAATGACTCTCATCGGGAATAATTTGGATGAATATGCGTATAAAGATACAAAAAGAATTTCCTGTGATGATTATCCAGTTTATGATTTGTTGTATTGTGATAATGATATCAGGAGACAATCAAGCTTTTTCTCAGGTAGGGATCCCGAAAAAACAATCATCCACATCGATGAAACCATCACCTGTACGCATTATTGCTGCCTATCAGGCATCAGGAAAAGTAAAAACAACGCAATGGACCAAACGCGGCAATCGATTATGGGTTGGAGAACTATATAAATTTAATATCAACAAACAGTTTGGCACTGATGAATCTCAATCGTATGATGTAACAGGCTACTATCCCCATATTCAGAAAGAAGTCTTTGTGCATTTATATGGCAAACCGCATCAGCGGGTTTCCATGTATATCAATATTCATGGAATTGCAGATCGACCGGATGATTTGTTTTTCATACAGCCTCCGGCCAATTCTCCCAAGTTCATTCCATTGAAAGCCAGTCATTTTTTTATTCAAAATGCACATCCCACATGGATTCATGCCGGAAAAAAACAGAGGGATTATTTCGGCTATTGGCATCCAGTGATTCACCTGTATTTCCTAGGCTCAGAGTTTGAACCTCCAGCTAAGAGTCTGGAACCGCAGGTTCTGACAAAAACAAAAGCCAGTCCAGGTTCACCACTGACAAGTGATTGGAATATATTTGTTCCGCAGCAGTCCATAATTATAATGGATGCCACTGATGATGATCGTCGCTATATTTCATTCAAAAAAAGCCGTGAAGCAGTTTTGAAATATTTAACACGTATTCGATGGGATCAGGATCAAACAATTAGTAAATATTTAAAAATTGCATCTGCCTTTGAAGGCCATTTGAAACACCTGACATCCGTTGATGATATTCAGTCTGAACACCCAAAAATCATGGCGCCAAGTTCATTAAAAGATCAATTGAAAAAGGCGTTTTCATCATTTGAAGCAATTGATGGCCCCAAGCATGTGATTTACATTGTTTCTGCAAAACGTGCTGATGTTATCACCCCTATTAATCTGGAAAAACTTGATTTGGATACCAAAAAGCTGAAAAGAGAGGATAAACGATTTCATTGTATTGTTGTAGGAGATTATGGTGGAAATTCTTTAAAGAACCTGACTGACTTGCTCAAAGGCGAATTTTATCGTTGCAATAAACAAAAAGATATTGTTAAAAAGCTGAAGGCAATTTTACATAACAGAGGATAGTTTTTTGTGAACTTTCATTCGACATTCGGCAATTCTTGATATATAATATTAAAAATTATAATTACCACGATAAGGAGGTATCAAAATTGAATATGGAACTTACTTGTAAACTGATGCCATGGCTCATTAATTGGCGAAACTTAACGCCGAAATCATAAATAAGGAATGATATAAACTTATTTGTCAAAAAAATAATAATTTTAAGGAGGTATCGTGATTAAACGATTAAGCAATCAATTATGTATCGTGTTAGCGATTATGATCTTTTCAACACCAATACTGGCCAGGATGAATGCGCCCGATCCATATCTTTATAAACGGCCTTCAGAGATCTGGGATAAAGACAAGTTCGAAGGCATGATGATGAATCCCTGGATTGTATTTGCTGCACGTGAGGGCCTTCGCCTGTATCAGCAGGCAGATGAGACCAGTCGGGTCACCTATACTGCGCTGTTCCTGGATAAATTTGAAGTGATGCAAAAAAAAGGACGCTATATATTTGTCGAAAATGATGCAGCACCTGAAATAAAAGGTTGGGGACGTATCGAACAATTTATTATTTTACCCCATGCAATAAAGACAAAGCATTCAATTACCCATAAGGCTGTATTAATTAACAAACTTCAGCGTATTCAAGGAAGTATCAATATTGTCAATCCGTTGAATGCGCCCCATAAAAAAGCGACTCCCACTGGCAAACAGCTTAAAATATTGGAATTTGCCAATATTTATTTATATTATCCATCAGAAAGAAACCCTACCTATGTGCTTTTAGGGAAGAAACCATTTTTTTACCCTTTTGAAGAAAATGCCATTGGTTCGGTTGAAAATACCATTCTGGGATGGGTGCCAGCGGAAAGGGTTTTTACCTGGGATACCCGAGAAGCTTTTCAGCCGAGTAAAGATCGAAAAAATCCTATTTATTATTTTTCCAATAAAAAAGATATGCTGTCATATTATCAAAAACATCCGGATGACAATAAATTTCCTACATGTGACAATGTGCCAACATGTAAAAGTCAAAAAGATCAAGAATTACTTGTGATCAGCCCGGACATTGACAGCAAGATCGATCGGTCTCCCTGGCCGCCAGAAGCATTTCGTTATGCCATTCTCGAGCAGGGAACCGATTCTGGACAACCATTTCTTATTGGTGTTCCGGGTGCAACACCTGATATTTCGAGAATTACGCAGCATATTGAAAAACAGAGCAAGGTATCTGAAGTGCGTGATGTTGTTTTTCTGATCGATGCCACAAAAAGTATGGAACCATATCTGGTTTTGGCTGGAAAGATCGCGAAAAAAATCATGGATAAGTTCAGACTAAAAAAAGAAAAGTTGAAAGAAATTGGTGAACTTCGGTTTGGTGCGGCAATCTATCGGGACTATGCTGACGAACTCCCCTATCAATATGAAGTGGTTGAAGATCTGACCACACAGGTACGTCTCATGAAAAATCGATTGGAACATATTTCTGTTCGCAGAAACTTTGAACGTCCAAATGATCCTGCTTATTATCCTGAGGCGGTTTTCCAGGGTATTGTTCATTGTGTTCGCGGGATGAACTGGAAACAGGGCTCCAGAAAACTGGTCATTCATATTGGTGATGCTGGTAATCACAGTCGGGGGCAAGATCGATTCAAAGAAAACGATATTGCGCGTTTACTCGTTGATAATGATATTTCATACAGTGCCATTTTAATTACCAGTGAAACAAACAATAAGGGACGTATTTCTGCACGCAAATTATTCTGTAAACAAACCCGCACCATTATCAATGAAACCGCCCAGATTTTGTGGGAAGAAGTTGCCAAAATGGAAAATGATCGCATTTTACCGGTTGAAAAAGCCATTGAAATTAAAGAAGATCTTGAAAAATTAATTGATAGTGCCGGTGCTCTGGATTGCTGTCAGAGTGACTTATCCTGTTGTCCTTGTGGTGACCGTCGATGGACACTACGCTGTGTCAGTACAGATCACGATTATGAAAGAACGATCTCCAAACAAATCGATAAATTGGCAAATCAATTATTTGAAGTGAAATCCATGCTCGAGATTTTTAGAACCGGACGTATACCTTCATTGGCCAAAAAACAGCAGATAAAAAAAGTAGAGACTCCTAAGGAAACAAGTGTTTCATATCGTCCCCAATTAATGCCAGGTGTGGTAAAAAGCCTGGTGAAACGTATTGGTGAAGATCTGATCAGTCGCATGAACGACAAAAATGTGCGCCATAAAGCCTCTCAGATTCTTGGTTCTGATATGGTAAATAATTTGAGTAATCCAAATATCCGCAAAGAAGCGATTAGAAAGTTGGGTACACATGAATTAAGTAAATACCTCAAGGCAGATGCCCAATTTTTTACACGTGCATATGTCATGTTGAAACGACCTGGGAAAAAATACAAAAATGATCCTGATCAGATGACCAAAATGGTAATCTTTCAGAGAAAAGAGCTGGAAAGATTACTTCAGCCACTGACCATCTTTAAAGAAAAATATCATTGCCAGCTGCACCCAGGAAATATCAAACGAATCTGGCGTGATTTCATGCTTGCGATTATTGGTGAATCTGATGAAGAATACATTGATCCAGAAATTAAAAATGCAAGCTTTGAAGAACTTTACAAGCAACAATATGGTATTGCACTCCGCAAAAAACATCCATTGTTGAAAATATCATATGTGAATATCGATGCTGGCATGATTCCATCAGGAATTGATATCGGTGCATTACAAAAATATCTCTGTCATTCGCAACGCCAGTTAAAGAAATTGTATGATAGCAGTGAACGCTTTTTTAAAGTGTTTGGTGATGAATATATTTGGGTTGAGGCAGATTTGCTGCCATAGTTTCGCTCAAGGGAGCATTCCCAATGAACATCAAATATATAGAATTATTTGAGTTGTATTATTATCATTCTTATTATTAAGGAATGTTCGAAAAACAAGTTCCACATTTATTGGAGTCCCAAATCTAAAGATTTGGGACTCCAGCCAAAATGGGGAACTTATTATAAGAGTATTCCTAAGAAAGGATAGTTATGAGATTAAAGGTTGTAACAGTTTGTTTGTTGCTCACATTCACAATGGTCCTACAAAGCCAATCGAAAGAATTGATATTGGAGACACAGGACTTTGCACCATATTCATACCTTGAAAATGGTCAGGTATCAGGCCCTGCTGCATCTATAATCAGGCAGGTGTGTGCAGAAATGAACACAAAATGTGAAATGAGATTGCAGTCATGGACAAGAGCGCAGTTTAATGTTCGTAAAGGCAAAGCGAATGGATTGTTTGTTTTGGCGAAAAATGAAGAGCGCAAGAACTGGCTCTATTTTTCAGTGCCAATTTTTCAAGCCGAATATGGAATATTTGTTCGTGAAAGCGATTCATTAAAGTTTACAGATGCTTCCCAGCTGCAAGGATATTTGGTGGGTGTGTATGGTCCATCAAATACATCAAGACTGCTGGAGTTGATAAATAAAAAAGTGCCTGAAATGAAAATGGATATGCGTCCGGATGATACGGTTGGTTTTAAAAAATTGCATCATGGTCGTAATGATGCTGTCTTTTCAAACAAAGATGTGGGGTGGATGATTATAAAAAAACATAAATTTAAAGGCATACGATATGCTGGCGCTTATCAAAAAACATTGTATTATGTCGGTTTTTCAAAAAAGACAACAGATGAAAAAACTGTAAAAAGTTTCAACGCTGCTTATATGAAACTATATAAGAATGGTACAATCAAAACCATACTGCATACGTATGACATGACCCCGTTTGTTCTGGATGAAAGTGATTAAAAGCAATGAGACTGGCACAGATATATTATGAAAACCGTTTATACGTGACAGAGGCTGTTGGCGAAGAATTGGTTCCATTAAACTTTGATGGAGATATGATAGGCTTGATGCAAGAAGATCATTATCCCGCCAAAAACGAAAATCTTTCGATCCCAATTCATTCGGCAACATTTTTGCCTCCGATTCTACACCCTTCAAAAATAATAGCCATCGGTTTAAATTATATGGATCACGCGACTGAAGGCAATGTAGAAATACCTAAAACACCCCTGGTATTTACCAAATTTCCAAATAGTTTGATTGGTCATAAAGAAGACATTTGTTGGGATACAGCAATCACGAACAAGGTTGACTTTGAAGCGGAGCTGGCTGTGATTATTGGTAAATTTGTCCAAAAGTGTTCTGTTCAAGAGGCAAATGATGTTATTTGGGGATATACCTGTGCAAATGATGTCAGTGCAAGAGACCTTCAATTTAGTGATGGTCAATGGGTGAGAGGAAAGTCTTTGGATACTTTTTGTCCATTGGGCCCCTGGGTGGTTCCTATAAAAGATATTGTATCCCCTCATTCACTGGACATCCAGTGTAGGGTAAATGGACAAATCATGCAAAAATCAAATACCAATAAAATGATATTTTCAGTTCCTGAACTGATATCATTTCTTTCAAATCATTTTACCTTATATCCTGGTGATGTTCTTTTAACGGGTACACCTGATGGCGTGGGTGCTTTTCGTAAGCCGCCTTTTTATTTGAAACATGGTGATACAGTAGATATTGAAATAGAAGCAATTGGTTGTCTGTCAAATACAACAGTCGTTAAAAGTTTAAAATAAAGATGACGAATGGATCAGACTATGATATGTTCAAAAATTTGAGATGACCATGGCATTTTAGCACAGTGCCATTTCATTAACAATAAACAATGCGTGAATGGTAGCATCTTATGGCTGAAACACCTACAAAAACAAGACAACCAGAATCCAAAGATACGCAACAATTGGCTGGTGATATCAAAAATGACATGACATCATTGTTGGATTCCATTGATCAGGAATTTGGACAGACCGTTCGTCCGCAACCTGGATCACAGCAAACAAAAACTGAAACAGAGCAAGCCACAGTCCCTCAAAAACCTGCTCCCAAGAAACAGACAGAACAGACTCAAACAGAGCGACGTCGCAATCCTCTTGCCATGGATCAATCGGCTGAAGAAATTACTCTTGCAAATATTGAAACTTATCTTCGTCAATGGAGTCAACTGACAGAAATGTTGTATGAACATTTCAACACAAAGACAGTTGTTATATTGACATCGACAATTTCAGACATCTCCAATGAAGCCCTTAACCGAGATCGGTTTCTTCTGCAAAAGCATAACGATATTCTGTTTCCATCAATCGAACGTCATGGTGGACAAATTGTCCGGAGTAGCGGCAACACTGTACTGGGTACATTTGAAGACCCCATTGCAGCAAGCCGATGTGCGTTGGATCTTCAAATTGAAATCAATGAATACAATTGTTCCAAACGTGTAGAATTGAAGACACGTCCCATTAGAGTCAAGATTGGTGTGACAATGGGGCAGGTGATGATGGATGGTGAACAAATGTATGGTGATGCCGTGCGCCAGGCAGCTATATTGCAACATCAATTGGACAGGGAAGAGATTTTCATTTCTGGAAAGGTGTATGAAGCGATTAAGCATGTGAAGGGAATTACCTGTGAATTTTACAAAAAAGTGAAATTAAGAGGGCGCAGACGAACCATGGACATTTATGAAGTTCTTTGGCCCAAGATTGAATATGATGAACATTTGCCTGAAGAAGATGAATACCCGTATATGTGGGTTGAGGAAGTTAATTCGCCGCTGTTTGGATCATGGGTGATTCTGGCTGCCATACAAACAATTATTTTAATATTGTATTTGTTGTTGACCGTATAATTATTTCTGTGGTTTTTATTGATGAAAAAAAACGTTTTCTATTAATAATAACAGATTGTTAAGTAATCAGTCATAAATTATTGGGTATATTGAAGTAAATAATTTCGTAGCCTGGAGTCCCAAATCTTCAGATTTGGGCGTCAGTTCATTTTTTTTGACTCCCAAATCTAAAGATTTGGGACTCCAATCTGTACTTCCAGGTAACAAACAAAATTATACTAAGATATACACGAAAATTTATGATCGCTTACTTATCGCTGAATAACAATTTTCTCAAAAGATTCACCATGGTTATAATCGAAGGGACATAACATGAAAAAGACAGGTGCAGAACTGGCATTGTTTGCTTTAGAGCAAATCGGTGTTAAGTATACATTTGGAATACCAGGTGTACACAATACAGAATTATATGACGCACTTAACTCATCAGGTCAAATCACCCCGATTCTTGTCACACATGAAGGAGGGGCTGCTTTTATGGCCGATGCTGTGAGTCGGACAACAGACCACATTGGCACTCTTGTTGTTGTTCCTGCTGCCGGTGTAACTCATGCCATGAGTGGAATTGGAGAGGCCTTTTTGGATGGTATTCCCATGCTTGTTATCACGGGCGGTGTTCGACGAGACTCGGGTAAATCTTATCAGTTGCATCAGGTAGATCATAAAAAGCTGGTGGGAGGGGTCGTGAAAGAGGTCTTTCTGGCACAACATCATCGAGACATAATCAATGTAATTTATGAAGCTTATGAAGTCGCCACATCTGGAACCCCTGGACCTGTATTTGTGGAAATCCCATCAAATTTGCTATTGTTTCAGGATACAGTCGATGACATGCCCGCATATGAACCGAGCACTCATAAACGTCCTCTAGACGTCATGCACATCAAACAAGCAGCTTCTATGCTTAAACAGGCCAGGAATCCCGGACTGTATTTGGGATGGGGAGCTGTTCATTGTGTCGATCAATCTATTCAGCTTGCTGAACGATTGAATATGCCTGTATCTACTACTTTACAGGGACTGAGTTCGTTTCCTGCCTCACATCCATTACATACAGGCATGGGCTTTGGACAATCAGCAGTCCCGGCTGCTCAAAAAGCCTTTGCCAATTGTGACTGTCTGCTTGCTGCAGGTGCGCGATTCAGCGAACTGGCCACTGCAAGCTATGGCTTGCCTGTGCCTGAGAATTTAATTCATATTGATATCAACGGAGAAGTCTTTGATCGAAATTATCCATCAAAAGTATCAATACAGGGCGATACAAAAGATATTTTTGAGGCTTTAATAAAGGAACTGGGAAATCAGGAAATATCCAACGACAACAGCCAGATCAAGGATCAAATTGCATTGGATAAAGCGTCCTATCAAAAAGAATGGGCCAATCTGCCGGAAAAGAATCTGGTCTCTCCACATCGTTTTTTTCAGGCATTGGAAAAAAGGTTATCCAAATCCGCTTATGTCGCTGTTGATGATGGTAATCATACTTTTTTAACGATGGAACTCTTTCCCATTGATCAGGCACGCCATTTTATATCCCCCTCAGATTTCAATTGTATGGGGTATTGTATACCTGCTGCTATAGCAACAAAACTATGTCATCCGGACAACCAGGTAATTGGGATTGTAGGCGATGGTGCTTTTTTGATGACGTGCATGGAAATTATTACAGCTTCAATTCATCATCTGGGAGTCATCTTTTTTGTATTTCATGATGGTGAACTTGGTCAAATCAGTCAATTTCAAAGTATTCCTTTGAATCGAAAAACCTGTACCATTCTCGGTGATATTCAGGTTGAAGGCATTGCGAAAGGAACAGGCGCTGAATTTGTTGAAATAAATACCAATCGAGAGATTGATTCAGCACTGGATAAAGCGTTTAAAATATCCGAGACGGGTCAACCGGTTATTGTGGATGTTAATATTGATTACACCAAAAAAAGTCGTTTTACAAAAGGCGTTGTAAAAACGAATCTCGGTCGATTTCCTTTGGGTGAAAAAGTTAGATTTATTGGTCGGGCAATCAAACGGCATATTTTTGGATAATAAAAGGACATAACAAATGCAACAATCAGAAAACAACATGGATGTAATTCCTCCGAATAATGATATCCCACAATCAAAGACAGTCTATTTTATGGGTGTTTTTGTAATGTGCTTGATTTCATTTGCAATCGGACTGTTTATTGATAATTTTTTCAATACCCGACAAATGAAAGATGATTCATCTCAACAAAAAATCAATACCAACATTACCAGATTGCCAGCCCAAAGCATTTTACCCAAAACTGAAAAACAGGTTCCTGAAAACAATATTCATTATTATTTTACTATGGCTTATGAGCTGGGAGAATCGGGATTGTACGAAAAATCAGCAACCTATTACAAAAAAGCGCTCGCATTAAAACCAAACGACACCTTGATTCTTCATAATCTGGCAATAAATTTACTTCATGCAGGAAGACTCAGTGAAGCAATCGTCCGATTTCGAAAAGCACTTCGATATAAACCAGATGATCCCAAAACACTTCGACATTTGGGTTTTGCATTTGCAGAATCTGGTCAATACGATAATGCTATTACTTTCTATACAAAAGCACTCAATATTGATCCCGATGATGCACAAACCCATAAATGGATAGGATTTGCATGCATCGATTCAGGCAAAATTGAAAAAGCCATTCATCATTTTGAAAAAGTAATCGAGTTTGTACCAAGCGACGCATTTGCCTATGACAGTATGGGCTTTGCGCATTTTCTTCTGGGCCATAAAGATAAAGCAGTTGATTATTGTCAAAAAAGTATATCCCTGTCACCTGATAATTTGATTTTAAAATTGAACTTTTCAGAAATTGCTCTCATGACAGATAACTGGGACAAGGCCATTGAAATGGCCAAACAATCTTTGCAACAAAAGGGATTGTCATCAGCTCATCATCTGGCAATGCGAATTGTCAGGATGATTGCTCTGGTTTGTCAGGATAAACGACAAAAAGCTCACGATGAAGCACAGTTATTCTTGACAATATATCCAACCATTCAATCTCTTGATGATTCCCAATGGAATTATTCAGGGATAAAGTCCTATATTAAAAAAACTGATGCACTTACAGATCTTGACAGACAATTTTTCAAAGATATGATTCGCATGGTTCAGCCAAGTATTTTAGAAATAAAAAAGACCGCATTGGTTTTGAATCCTTATGATCTTTTATCGAATAAAAACGACCTCAAATGATATCCAATAAGATGTCTGAAAAATATCATCATGTGCCGGTAATGTCAGACGAAGTGATTGATTATCTGAAATGTAGATCTGGTAAAAAATATGTCGATTGCACATTGGGAGGAGCCGGACATTCAAAACGAATAGAACAGGCTATTATGCCTGATGGACAACTCATTGCAGTCGATCAGGATATTGAAGCCCTTTACAATGCACAGGCGATACTAAAAAAAAAAACAATTCTGGTTCATGAAAATTTCAAAAATGTTCGATTAATATTGGATCAACTTGGGATCGATACTGTTGATGGTATTATTGCAGACTTGGGTATATCGTTGTTTCATATCCGGCAAAGTGGGCGCGGGTTTTCTTTTATGAAATCAGAACCACTTGACATGCGCATGAATCCGCATGCAAAGATCAAGGCAAAAGACCTGATTGCCAATTTATCAGAGCAAGACCTGGCAAATTTATTTTGGCGAAATGGCGAGGAACGTTATTCCAGGCAAATTGCAAAAAAAGTTGTTCAAATACGATCGATAAATCCCATTGAAACAACAACTCATTTATGTGATATTATCGAGGATGCAATCCCTTTGAAAATTCAAAAACGAATGCACATTCATCCTGCCACACGTATATTTATGGCACTTCGTATTGCGGTGAATGCGGAATTGGATTGTATTGAAATATTTTTGGAAAATGTTCTATCTTGCTTGAATCCGGGTGGCCGATTGTGTATGATTTCATTTCATTCTCTGGAAGATCGGTTGATCAAGCATTGTATGCGCAAATGGGAAAATCCCTGTTCATGCCCAAAGGATTTGCCAGAGTGTGTTTGTAAAAAAAAGCCAAGAGGTATCTGTATTAACAGAAAAGGGCTTACTGCAACTGATGATGAAATTAAACAAAATCCAATGGCCAGGTCAGCACGTTTGCGCGTTTTTGAAAAGCATTTTTAATAATTGTATCTAATTATTAAAAAAAAATTGAAAGGATTTAATTATGTCAGGAATAGCAAGTGTCAATTATATCGCCATGCAAGCCGATTCTGCTCGCGAGATGCAAAATATCAAAAATATGGTTCAGGATACCCATCAAAATGTTATTGCCGCAAAGGTGGAAAAAAATGAAGAAGAAATAAGGGAGACTGTCCAGGAATCTGAAGATACCGAAACTGCGAAACTAAAAGCTGAAAGGGAAAAAAAGGAAAAAGAAAAGCGCCGTCGCCGCAGAGGAGGATCATCAGATCAAGATAAAGCATCTGGCAGTAATGAGCAACAAACAGTTAACTCTGCCGGGCGCCGCTCAAGATTATTGGATATTGTCGCCTGATGTTCATATCGTTCAATTTTCACTTGAAAAGAAATTTAAGATATGACAGAATACATTACATTATAACTTACATTACAATTTCGTATTGCAAAAAGAACTGAAAGGGAATTACAATGAAAATACTAACTGTGGATGACGATTCGTTAATTCGAAAAATTATTCGGAGAGAGCTAGAACCGGCTGGATATCAAATTATTGAAGCGATAGATGGCAAAGATGGCCTGGAGAAGCTCAGCACGGTTAAAAATATTGATCTGGTAACTCTGGACATTGAAATGCCTGTTATGAATGGCTTTGATGTTCTTTCATGGCTGCAAAAAAAAGAATTATCATCAAGGCTTGAATTTGCTAATAATTCAGATGTTCCAGTGATATTGGTAACTGCGAACGACACACAAAAAGTGCGTGACAAAGGATTCAAACTAGGCGCATCCAATTTTGTTGTCAAACCTTTTTCAAAAGGTGAATTGTTATTTGCTGTAAATAGAATACTCAAACCTAATGATTATTTTCAGGATCTGAGTGTCTTGATTGTTGACGACAGCAAAACAACACGGAAATTCATTGTTTCAAGCATTCGGGAACTTGGGGTCACAATTTATGAAGCGGATGATGGTGAAACAGCATTTAGTTTGTTGAAAAAATTAGATAATCAAATAGATCTTATTATATCTGATCTCAATATGAAACGAATGGATGGTGATGAATTATGCCGGATCGTCCGAACAAAATTGGGATTAACGAACCTGCCTTTTATATTTCTTAGCGCCAATGAAGATCGAAATGTTATTCTGAAGCTATTTAAAGTTGGTGCAACCGATTATATCAGCAAACCTTTTTTTAAAGAAGAGCTGCTTGCACGCATGAATGTCCATCTTGCCCATCGTAAAATGCATAAACTGCAAATACAGACCATATCTGAACTAAAAGCCATGAAACGATTGAAAACAGTTGTAACATCATTGTTCACAAAAGACCTTCGACCGCTTTTGCAAGATATCATCGATTCAGCAAAACATGTTGCACATAATGACTATGAATCCAAAAACTTGAATTCAATCATAAAAAACATTTCTTCATCCTCCCAGGCGCTTTTGTACAAGGTCAATCATATTTATGATGAATTGGACCGCACGATTGGCGTAAAAGTCAGCTCCAAAAAATCCGGAGACAAAGATAATACACGCAATATCATAATTGCAGAAGCAAAAAAAATGGATAGTCTTTTATTATCAAAACTTTTAAAGGGTTATAACTGTAATATAGAAACCGCCACAAATGTTTCGCAAACAGTTGAAGCGGTCCAAAATTCGCTAGAGAACTCTCAGGTCGATATTATTTTTATCAATATTGATGCGCCTGAAATCAATGCAATAACAACCTTGAAAACAATCAAACTTTTGTTTGATGAGCATCAAAAAGTATACAATACAATTATTATTGCAATGACAAATCAACTGACTGAGTCAGTCAAACATACCTGCGAAGTATCAGGCATTGTCGAGATAATGGTAAAGCCCATTAAACGATTACAGTTAAAGTCTGTAATGGATAAATATGCTGTCCCTTTATTGAATAGTTCCTGATAAATGGCATACAGTTTGCTTAACAATAACACTGTTTGATAGAAAACACATTTTAAGGTATCTTCTTTAAATTTAGGGGTAACCAATCGCTGGAGTCCCAAATCTTTAGATTTGAGCGTCAATTCTTTTTTTTGTAACTCCCAAATCTAAAGATTTGGAACTCCAACCTTACACCGAAATTTAAAGAAGATACAATTTAAGAAAGGGAAAAGATTATGTCTAAAATAAAAAAAATCCAAGTTACGACTGGTGTATACTGGGTTGAAATCTCAGAAGCAAATATATATATGCTATGTGGATGCCCGGCAGATATTGTCAAACATCTGATGCGAAGAGGATTCATTGTGACAGCCGAAAAGGAGGGGGTGTCTTATGAAACCGGACCGAATATGATTTTATTGTCAGATGTATTGGTACAAAATGGTTCATTTGCGAATTTGGCCGAATTTCCAGTTCTACAAATGCTGTACAGGCAGGGAATGATTCTTCCTGGACATCCCAATAATACCGGTGAAAAACCAATGATTATTGGTTCTAAAGCTCAGGTACAGTCTCAAATGGAATATATTTATCGCGGAAACTATGGGCTTATTTCCAAAGAAGAAATAATAGAATCGGGTGTTTCTCCTGAAAAAGCCCATGATATGATGCGCGTAAAAATGAAATTTGCTTTTGGCAATATTCGGCCCACAGAGGAATTACTTGATAGTAAAATTGTCGCCAAAGAACCTGAAGAAATAAAGAACAATGTATTTATCAAACGAATACGGGTCAATATTTTTGAAATATCCTATCAAGAGGAACATGTCACCATTGATTTAAACATGCCCCCCCATG
>Ga0272440_1002480_pt1 | contig 14342 bp, 8 predicted proteins | sample SSMMMBAug17_FD_192440 | JGI IMG/M metagenome (GOLD analysis project Ga0272440, IMG submission 192440) | Marine sediment archaeal communities from Little Sippewissett salt marsh, Falmouth, MA, United States - SSM-MMB-Aug17 | ecosystem: Environmental > Aquatic > Marine > Wetlands > Sediment ...
AGATGCACCTATTCAACTACCAGACTATCCAATAGCAACAGTGGGGAAAAATGAAAATGATAGCATTGTTCCATATCCTACTGGTGCATTTACACCTCATCAACAACTAATAGAGTATTTCTCATTTATAGAAAAATTCTTGTTTATTGATATCGTTAATTTTAATAAACTCAATAAAAGTGAATTCAAGTTTAATAATTACTTTGACATATTTGTCTTATTAAATGATTTTCCTGAGGATAGAGATCAAATTAGAGTTTCAAATAATACTTTTCGCTTATCGTGTACACCTGTTGTTAATCTTTTTGATAAAACGACAGAGCCTTTAGAATTAAACTGGAAAAAAACAGAGTATTTACTTGAGCCTGATGAGCGAAATAATAATTATACAGAAATTCATTCTATTAACTCTGTAACAGATACACAGTATTTAATAGAAACAACAAACTATATACCTTTTTTTGCAAAATCGAGTTCAAAATATCATAAAAACAAAGCTGGTTCAAATATCTACTGGAATACAAACAGAAAAAAAACAATACGAAAGGATGATGGTATGTCAGTTAGTGGTACTGACGTGTATATCTCTTTTGTTAATAATGATATCAAAAACACAACACCACAATATCCTACTGTTTATGCGCATACTTTGTGCACAAATCGTAATCAATGTAAGTATATCCCTACCGGTACTGTTTTCAAATCAACAAAACCTCTTTCTGTAACCCAAAATGGAATCAAATTGATCACAAAACCAACTTCACAAATTGACCCTCCTCTGGACAGTGATATTTTATGGCAGATGATATCCAATTTTTCATTAAATAATCTTTTTTTGCAAAAAGAAGGACTGTCATTGTTAAAAGATTTATTATATGCTTATAATTTTTCTGATAATAATGAATCAATTGAATCAATTATTGAAATGAATATTGAATCAACAACTGCAAGAGTTGAATCCTTAGAGTTTTCTGATGAATTCATTAGAGGCATTAAGATTACAATAGAATTTAGTGAAAAAAATGGAAGAAACTTTATTTTGGCATCTGTCCTGAATCAATTTTTTTCATCATATGTTTCAATAAATTCATTTATACAACTTGTTATAACATGTGGAGATAAAACTTGGAAAGAATGGACACCCCAAATAGGCAAGAACGATGTAATATAGAAAATGATTTGTTTGAAAATATTTGCAAATACGATTTTTTTCAGGCTGTCAGACTATTAGAACTATTATATCCAGATAAGAAGCCCGTTGGGGAATGGTTTTCTCCTGAAAATGAAGTTGTTAGATTTAAGCCAAGGGTATCTTTGGATTTTCCTGGAAGCAATTTATATGAACTCCTTCCAATATCAGAAAACAATGAACACAATAACACTTTGATTGTCACTTTTATGAGGCTTGCGGGGCTGCAAGCACCACTCCCTATGGTTTACGCAAAATGGATAATGGATCGTGAACGGGAAGGTGATACTGCTTTTGAAGATTTTATTAATATTTTTAACCACAGAATAATTTCGTTACTATATAAAACATATAAAAAACATTCATTTTTTTTTGAAACAAAAGACTTTTCTATTTCACGTTGCGTAGCCGCCATATCTGGACTCAAAAATACTGATCATGATACAGAACTATATAATGAATTGTTGCCATATGCAGAAATTTTTTCTCAACAAAATAGATCTATGACTGGTCTTGAAATGTTATTGTCTAATTATTTTAATATTAAAGTAAAAGGTAAACAATTTTGCCTAAAAAGGTATTTAATTCCAGAGGAATATCAATCAACAATTGGATTTAATGGAAAATATCAAGTTTTGGGTAAAAATCTCAGGCTGGGTAAAACTTTTATTTCATGTAAAAATAATTTTGAATTAATAATAACCATTTCTTCTATCAGGAACTACTTACAATTACTACCGATTTTTAAAAAATTTTTAATTCTTTGTCAAACTATACGCTTATATGTTAAATCTGAATTGGATTTTGATATCATTTTTCAAGTATCTATTACAAATGAAGATTTCAATAAAATAAAGAAATACGAAAAAATTTTCGGCTTAGGAAAAATTGTTAAAAACAAAGCCAAATTGGGTACAAGATTGGGTTGGACTTCATTTTTAACTGATAAAAAAAAAATAAAGCAAGAGAAATATACATATAGGATCAAAATTCCACAAAAAATAATAAGACATTTAAAGGAATATAAATAATGGAGATGCTCGAATCAATCATAAAAAAGTTAAATAAACCATGTAAAAATGCCATTTATTCTGCTGCTGAAATAGCAGCTTCACAAAAACATTACTATGTAGAGATTGAACATTTATTAATTGAACTTCTCGCTGATCCAAAGAATGAGATATCCTATATTTTACAAAAACAGAATGTTGGTTGTGAAATAGTTGTAAATGAATTAAAGCAAACCATTAAAAAATTTGAAGATGATAATAAAAAGCCCCATCCTTTTTTTTCACATTATCTGTTTTTGTTATTTGAGCGCACATGGATTTACACATCTTTGAAATTATCTTCAAACATAATAAGCTCTGGAAGTATTTTAGTTACGTTATTAGACAATGAACTATTACGTGAAAACATACTAAAATCTTCATCTTCACTATCAAAAGTGGCTGTTAGTTCGTTTAAAGATGATTTTTTTAATTATATAAAACCTTATTCAGAAGACCCAGTACCCATAGAAGATAATAGTTACGAAAAAACTAATGAATCAAATACTGCTCTTAATAAATATACTATTGATTTAACACAAAAGGCTAAAAATGGTGAAATTGATCAGATACATGGTAGAAACCATGAAATTGAACAAATCATTCAAATAATCAATAAAAAAAGGCAAAATAATCCAATACTGACAGGTGAAGCAGGTGTAGGAAAAACATCTATTGTCGAAGGTTTAGCTTTAAGAATAATTAAAAAAAACGTTCCTCCTATGCTTCAAAATGTCTCTTTATTAAGTTTAGACCTGACTAGTCTGCAGGCTGGTGCAGGAGTTATAGGTGAATTTGAAAAAAGGTTAAAAAGTCTTATTAATGAAATTACTCAGTCACCTTATCCAATTATATTATTCATTGATGAAACGCATACTCTTATAGGTGCTGGTGGAGCAGCAGGAACAGGTGATGCTGCAAATTTATTAAAACCTGGGTTGGCAAGAGGTGAGCTAAGAGTTATCGGCGCAACTACTCGATCAGAATATAAACAACATATTGAAAAAGATGATGCACTTTCCAGAAGGTTTCAAACGGTTGATGTTGAAGAACCAGATGAGGATTCCGCTATCAATATGGTTCGTAGCATGGCAACCGGGCTTGAAAAGCATCATGATGTAATTATCATGGATGAAGCGATAATTAATTCTGTCAAATTAACACATCGTTATGTCACTGAACGTAAATTACCAGATAAGGCAGTAAGTGTTTTAGATATTGCTTGTTCCAAAGTATCAATAATGCAAACATCACCATCATTTCAACTTGAGTTCTTAAAACAAAAAATGGAAGAATGTAAAAATGAAATAAGTTTTTTAAAAAGTGAAGAGATATCAGGGAAATTAAATGTAGAAAAAATCAATACATTAAGTCAAGAATATGAATTAATAAATAAACAATATCAGTCTGAATTAGCGCAATATGAAAAAACAATAAAAGATATTAAACCAATAAAACAATTACATAAAAAACTTCAATTGATGAAAAATGATACCTCTGATTATACAACCACTATAAAAGATTATAATAAAAGGAAATTGACTTTATTAAAGAATCAAAACGAAAATAATAAAATATCATTATATGTTGATTCAAAAACAGTAGCATCTGTGATTTCAGATTTAACTGACATACCAGTTGAAAAAATACTATATAATGATTTCAAATCAATTATAAATCTTCAAGGTGCTATTGAAAATCAAATATTTGGCCAAACACATGCTATTAATGATATCTGTAAAAAAATAAAAACTTACTGGTCAAATATGAATGATCCGAAGAAGCCAATTGGTGTTTTTCTATTAACAGGCCCACCTGGAGTTGGAAAAACTGAAACAGCAAAGACTCTGGCAGACATTCTATATGGTTCAAATAGATTAATTTCAATCAATATGACAGAATATCAGGAAGAACATTCAGTTGCAAACTTGAAAGGTTCTCCTAAAGGCTATGTTGGATATGGAACTGGTGGTATACTTACAGAACAAGTTAAACATAAACCTTATAGTGTATTATTGTTAGATGAATTTGAAAAAGCTGCTTCAAAAGTGATTGAATTGTTTTATAAAATTTTTGATGAAGGTTTTGTAGATGATTCTGATGGAAAATCTATTAATTTTACAAATACCATCATTTTTCTTACATCAAATTTAGGTGAAAACGAAATTATTAATTATATTAACAATACCCAAGATATTAACATCTCTGATTTAAAAAAAATAATGCAACCTGCATTATCAAAAAAGTTTAGTCAAGCAATGCTTGATAGGATGATTGTTGTTCCATACTTACCACTTGACAAAGAAATAATAACTAAAATTACTCATTCAAAAATTGAAAAAATAAAACAAAGATTATCCGAAAACTATAACGCAGACTTAAAGATTGATGAAAATGTCTTAAAAGCAATAGAAAATAAATATAATATAACTGATTCAGGCGCAAGAGTTATTGATTACATTATCAATCAAACATTGTTACCTGAATTATCAGAAGCTATTTTTCATTACATGAATGAACACAAAAAAGCATTTTCAAGTGTTTCAGTTTCTTTAAATGAGAAGAACAAATTAGATTTTTTATTTAACAAATAAGTACCCGTAATAATGATATCTTTATACAATCAAAATCGTTATCTTTACCTTGACAGCCCTGAAAATGAGTTAACAAAAATATTTTCGATTCAAAATATTAATGGAACCGAATTTATATCAGATGTCTTTGAGTATAGATTAACGCTACATTCCAATGAAAGTAATATAGATTTTAGCAAAATATTAGGACAATCCTTAACAGTAACAATAAAACAAGATTATGGAGAAAAAGAAAAACGTCATGTAAATGGTATTGTATCAAAGATAGCTCATTCTAACTTTGATAAGAATGAAACAACGTACATTGCTATCACCAAACCATGGTTATGGCGACTGAGCTTATCATCAGATTGTAGAATATTTCAAAATAAGACTGTTTTGGATATAATAAAACAAGTGTTTACAGATTTTGGTTTTAGTAAGTTCCGAGATGACACTAAAGGTACTTATAAAGAAAGAGAATTCTGCGTAATTTACCATGAAGACTACTTAACTTTTGTATCCAGACTATTACAAGAAGAAGGAATTATCTATTATTTTGAGCATAAAATAAATGAACATACTTTAGTCTTAACTGATGCACCATCTAGATCATTTCTTACTTGTCCTGGCTTAGATAAAGGCGTTCGAGTTAAATATTCTGAGAACCCTCGCGATGGACTTATTGAAAATTGTAATTATGAACAGCAGCTTATTCCAAATAAATACACTGCAAATGACTATTTTTTTGAAAATCCTAACACATCACTTTTAACAAAAATAAATTCAAAGGAAAAAGGAAACTTTGAAATTTATGAATATGGACAATTTTGTAAAACACCAGAGCTCGAAAAACATGATCAAATTGAACAAATATCAACCAAAAGAATTGAAGCATATGAATCTCAGATGTCTATTCTAAAAGGACAAAGCTATTGTCGAGGATTTATTGCTGGATACAAATTTGATTTATTAAAACATAGTAGAAAAAATATTAATGTCGCATATATCATTTCAAAGTTAACACTTAATGCTTCCTCGCAAAAGCATTTTAATTCAGAACAAGATAGTCAAACTATCGAATATACAAATGAATTTGAAGCATTTCCGGAAAGTATACCTTTTCGTCCACTTTTGACAATACCAAAACCAAAAATAACTGGAACACATACTGGTGTCGTCGTTGGAAAACCAGGAGAAGAAATATGGCCAGATAAATATGGACGTGTCAAGGTGCAATTTCACTGGGACAGAGAAGGCACATTTGATGATAGCAGTTCATGTTGGATTCGGGTAGCTCAAACATGGGCAGGAAAAAAATGGGGTTCAATGTTTATTCCAAGAGTAGGTACAGAAGTTATTATTACCTTTATAGATGGCGACCCAGACCAACCTGTTATTATTGGAACATTATTTAACGCAAGTCAAGTCGTTCCTTACAACCTTCCTGCTGATAAAAATATTACAACAATCAAAACACGTTCAACCAAAAATGGAAGTAGCGGAAATGAACTTCGTTTCAATGATACTCTCGGTAACGAAGAATTATTTATTCACGCCCAAAAAGATCAAAATAATGTCGTTGAAAATGATTTAACAACAACAGTAAAATCGAACCTGACACAAACAGTTGAAAAAAATAGAACGAAAACAATAAAAGGGGATGAGACAAATTCTATTGAAGGAAATAAAACTGATTCAGTAAAAAAAGATGAAAGCATTACAATAACAGGTGAACGAAAAAAACGTATTGAAAAAGATGAACTAATTGATGTCATGGGAAACAGTACCACTAATATTGTTCAAGACGCAAATACCCGGATAAAAGGAAATCAACTGAATACAGTTGAAAGTGATCGTCATTTAGTTATTAAAGGCGACCAAAAAGATAAAATTGAAGGTAACAAACATATAAAGGTTAACAGTGATCTGTTAGAAGAAATTGATGGCGCATTATCCACCAAGTCCAATAAAGCCTCCCAAAAAATGAACACGACTTATGCCTTAGAAGCAGGAACTGAAATACATATTAAGGCTGGAACAAAACTGGTTATAGAAGCAGGAACTGAAATCACCATAAAATCAGGTCAAAATTTTATTAAGTTTGATGCAACTGGTGTATCAATTGTTGGAGCACCTATGGCAAAAGTAAATTCTGGTGGTATGGCATCAAATGGGATTGGTTGTAATCCTTCAAAACCAAGCCAGGCAGAAGAAGCAAAATAAGTGTTTATAATAATTTGACTTTTTATTTAATAATTAATTATTTTTAGTATGAAACCAGAAAAAAAAAATGCAATTGAAAGAAGACTGGAACATCTAACTGATATATGGAATGAATTTGCAGATGAACCTGACTGGAAAATGTTAAGGTTTCTTATAGATGATGATTCAGTTCAAATGTTAGATACTTTTATTGAGACACAAAACGAAGAGATTTCTGACATACCTGATTTGTTTATAAAATTCGATGCTCCATTCCTGAATTCTGAAACATATGGCTTTTCTTTAATCCATTCTTTTTTGGAACAGTATCAATCAATTCAATTAGACATTTCAAATGATGGTATTCCATCAAATTGGACTTTTGAAAATTCTAATTATAAGAATTCTGACATTGAGTCCTTTATACAATGTTGTTCATCTTTTCATAATTATTATCAAGATATAATGCTGCTTTTAGTGATCATTTTAATTCCTAATAACTTACCAGATAACCAAACGTTGTGGAAAAAGTGGATTCAAAATTTAGTGAAAAAAAAATTATCTTCAAATATTCGATTTATAGTTATTGAAACAAAATCAAACCAGATCTTATCTGATCTTGATGAAGAATCCACATTATTTATCAAAACAGTAGACCCAGAATTGAACATGCAAGAAGCAATTCAAGAACTTGCAAATGAAGGATCAGGTACAACATCAGGAGATCGATTTAGAAAAATATTTGTATCTCTAACAAATGCAGCCTCAAAAGGTAATATAGAAGAAGCCAGAGAATTATATCGCGTGTTAAAAGACATTGCAGTTAAAGAAGAATGGTTTCAAATGCAAATTACTGTATTGATGACCATGGGCACAATTGCATTATCGAAGAATCTCGATTCAGAAGCACTGTCTTATTATGATCAAGCCTTATGTATTGTCCAAAAGGATGAAAATATAAACGATCCCGCAACCCCAAAATTAAGTGTACAATGTATGTTTGCAAAGGCCAGTATTTATTTTCAAAAAAAAAATTATTTACAAGCAGCTCAGTTATATGAATCTTCAGTACCTTTTTCACTTAAAGGTAATTCTTTTCAAGAAAAAGATTGTGTGCTTGCGATTGAAGGTTTAAGAATGGCATCGTTTTGTTATGATAAAGAAAAGAATTATAAACATGCCTGGGATTGTTGTATTAATGCTTTTGACCTTGCTGAAGAAATTTGCTCTGATGCAGAAAACCAAAAAGATCAATTCAATAGTGATCTCCCCACGCAGATATCCAAACCACTTTCTTGTGTCGGAGAATTACTCATTAAATTACCGCAGTTTACAGATCAACTTGAAAATATTTCAGATCGTTTAGTTAGTTTTTGGGGGTATGAATGGAGCGATATACTTATTGGAGCTAAAACAAAATGATGCCAGTAGCAAAACATTTTGATCCTGTTTTGGGAATAGACCTTCATATTATTTTGACACCAGCAGGCATTCCAGTTATCATCCCTCATCCATTCATTGGTTTTGTATTAGATCTTTTTGATTATCTGCCCCTTATTGGCTCTACTGTTAAAATAAACAATCGCCATAAAGCAATCGCAGGTACTAATATACAAGCATTCCCCCCCCATTTTCCAATAGGTGGAACATTTATAAAACCTGTTGCAAATCAAGCTGAAATGTTTTTTGGAAGTCAAATAGTCCAATGCGATGGTGATGCCATGAGTCATGCAGTCCATCTTGTTCTAAGCTGCCATTCTATTGGAATGATTACGCCCATCAGACCCAAAAAGAAGAATAAACTTAAATCCTTTGTTTTACCTACAAGTATTGTTTTACCTATTCCTACAGGTCCACCTGTACTCATTGGTGGACCTCCAACAATATCGTTAATGGCAATGGGAATGAAAGCTGGCTTTATGGCATTAGGTGCTTTAGGGAAAGGGTTAAAAAAACTTTCAAAAAAATCAAAAACATTAAAGCGGCTAAAGAAAAAATTAAAAAAATTAAAGAAAAAATTAAAAAAACGAAGACCCAGCCATAACAAATCGTGCGGACAACCAGGCGAACCTGTTGATGTTGTGACAGGTGCAAATGTTGATTCATTTATTGATTACAATTTAGATGGACCAATCCCATTTAAGTGGATTAGATACTATAACAGTTTGATGAACTATAAAGGTTCACTAGGGCATAATTTTAAACATGAATATGATCGGCAATTATATAAAACAAATGATGGCTTTGAATACATTAATCAAGAAGGTGAAGTTGTTGAATTCTCGAATTTTGATTATGGAACAAATGAAACTATAAATGATGGTTTGTTATTAAAAGGTATGGGAAATCACATTTATGAAATAGAAGAATATAACCAACCAACGATGATGTTTCATTTGAATGATAGAGTCGCCCCAAATCATATTAAAACCTTGAAAACTGATTCATATCAGATGACGTTTCTTTATGATAACAATCAAAGACTTTCTGTAATTATAGACTCTCTTAGTAATTCAATCTTTTTTCAATATAAAGATAACCTTATTGAGAAGTTATTACTTCAAAAACATAATTCTGAAGAAAAGCATACCATTGCAAAATATAATTATTGGCCATGTGAGAGCTTACGAGAATGGAAAGATGCTAATAATAAGAAGGCTTCTTATTTCTATGATTCTCATCATCGCATGATAAAAAAAACAGACCGAAACGACTACTCTTTTCATTATTTGTACGATGAAAGTGGCCGATGTGAACATACATATGGTGATGAAGGTCTTTATGATGTTAAGTTTACTTATTACAATCTTGCAAGATATACAGAAGTAGAATATTCGGATGAAGGAAAATGGTTGTTCATTTATGATGTTGATGGTGTTATTACTGAAATTGTAGATCCATATGGAGGGGCTACCTGTTTTCAAGTTGACGAAAATGGCAAAGTAACACATGAAATTGATCCTGGTGGAAGTATAACAACACTTGTTTATAATGAATGGGATGGATTAATAGGTAGAGTTGACGCTTTAGGCTATTTTTCTTTACCCCTCCATATTGAGCCACACCCACCTGATCAACTTTCATATAAACTACCTGAAACACCTCTTGAATGGGAATGGGGATATAGCAATGATCCATTTTATGAACAAACATTAGAGGATGCCCATCCATTTTTTTATTTTTTTTCAAAAGAAGAAGTCAAAACTATTAAGGAATTATGTCAAAACTATATACTTAAAAAAGAAAATGTCGGGTTTGAGTATGACTCAATGAATAGGAAAATAAAAGAAATTGAGTATCATAAAACCGATCAGAAAAAAATTGAATTGCAAGAGTGGGTTTATGATAGAAATGGTAATATAAAACTTCATAAAGATAAAGATGGGGCAATAAAAACATATGATTATTGTAAATGGAATCTAATAAAAAATGAAATGGACCATTATAAAAATACAATTGCTTATGAATATTCTCCACGCGAAAAGATCACCCAAATTAAAGATCCAAACAAGACTATAAGTAAATTTATTTATGACAAAAAGGATCGCCTTATTGAAGTTTATCGACATGGAAGACTTAAAGAAAAATATAAATATGACATTGCTGATAATTTAATTGAAAAGAAGGATTCAAATAACAAAATCTTGCTATCTTTTGATGTTGGAAACCATAATCTCCATTCCATAAGAAAATTATCATCCGGAGAAAATCATTATTTTGAATATAATGAAAGGGGGCTTATTACACGAGCGGCTACTGATGATTTTAATGTATATTTTGAATACAACTCAAAACAACAGATGATACTTGATCAACGTGATGGTGTTGGCGTTGTTCATGAATATAGTGACCCTCAATTAAAAAAAACCGAAATATTAAGCAAATACAATACCATATATGAACAAAATGAAAATAGTTTGCAGATATATGATCCAACAGGAAAAGCACATATTTTTCAATATAGTGAAGATGGTTTACTAACTCGAATCTTATCGAATAAAACAAAAGAATTCTGTCAATATGATAAATTTGGCAGATGTTTAAATAAAATTCAATTCAACACAAAGAAAGCATTAACATATTCAAGACAATATATATATTCAGCAGAAGGTGATTTAAAAAAAATAATTGAAAATGGTACTAACGAAACTGTTTACAATTATGACAAGTCACATCGTTTAATCAGTGAAGTTTTACCTGATAACTCAATTTGTGAATACAAATGTGATGCAGCAGGAAATCTTATCCAGCAACCGGGTCTTAATAACGTTGTAATAAAAAATGAAGGCAATGGGAACCAACTACAATATGCCAATGGAGATGAATTCTTTTATAACAATAGAAATCATATTAACAAGAGAATAGGGCCATTAGATGAAACCTCTTTTTACTATAACTCATGTGACATGCTGGTTAAATGCGTAAACAAAAATGGAAAATGGACAGCTACTTACGATCCGCTTGGTCGACGTGTAAAAAAACAATGGAATGACAACATCGTTGAATATTTTTGGGATGATTTTAGGCTAGCTGCTGAAGTTTACAATAATAACAAAGTTAGAGTATACATATATTGTAATGAAAAATCTCTTGTGCCATTTATGTTTGTTGAATATAATAACATTCAAGACTCTGTTGAATCAGGTTGCCAATATTTTTTGTTTACAAATCAGATAGGGACGCCTCTACAGGCAGAAGATAGTAATGGTGATATCGTATGGAAAGCAAAAATATCACCTTATGGAAATGCAAATGTTCAACATGGAAATAAAATAAATGTTTCACTTAGATTTCCAGGTCATTATTATGATGAGGAAATAAATTTATGCTATAATCGTTTTAGATATTATAGCCCTGAGCTTGGCAGATATATTCAATCAGATCCAATAGGTATTGTTGGGGGGATAAATTTATATAGTTATCATACAAATCCCTTGACAAACGTTGATATTGATGGTTTACAACATCCTGATTCAGTTGAATTGAATGATATAAATAATGGTAATAACAGACTCGGTCATAACTCTGAAAATATTCTTGGAATAGTAAACAAAACTAGTCGAAATATTAATGAACTTTTTCGAGCTACTAATGAACTGATACGCAACCTTTTTGATTCAGTTGACTTTACAGGAAGAGTCAGGGGTAAACATCATTTATTTCCAAAAGCCTTGGGTAATAATTTGCCTTATGGTCATAAATCTCTAATACTGCTTGGAAGAACAAAACACACTGTTCTACAGGGAATGTTAGATCGACATTTAAGAACAATTACAAAAAGATTGCAAAATGGAACAGTTGTTGATATGTTTCCGAGAAGAGGAAATTCTGGACGTCATATAATTCGTAACTTTACACTAGATGAGAGAATAAATGCTATTGATACATTTTATCGGAATTTCTTAAACGGGAGATTTTATCCAGCTTTTCAAATGGAACTTAATGCAGCAATAAAGGGAGGACATTTAATATGATTTATGAAGTATGCCCAACTGATGAAACAAACATTTCTTGGCTTTTTTACAAACAAGATATTCATGGGCAATTAATTATTAGAGATATATATAAAGATTTAATCTGTCCAGTTTGTGGAAAGTTTAACGAATTTGATGCAATCAATCGTGGTATAAGTCCTGACTTTCATATTCAGTCTAAAAATGACTGGGTTTCAACTTCAGATTATCAAATATGTGTAACAAAAAAATTTAAAAAAACTGTTGAAGATAATCACATAGAAGGACTTGATTTTATTTCAATCTCAAAAGGTTCAGACCATTTTGTCATAATTTGTACTTATTTAACAGAGACAGATGAAAAGTTAGCGGGGTTTAATTATCTTAAGCGATGCTCCCACTGCGGTCGCTATAAAGAAGTAATTATGGGTCCCTTGTTAGAGGGAATGAAAATTCCACAACAGTTAACTTTTTTTGTATCGGAGATAGCTAATGAGAATATAAAGGTAAGCTATAGACCAATATTTGCCAACGATTTAATTGTAAATATTTTAAATAAAGCAAAGATCAAGGGGATAGATTTTGTACCTGCGATTTAAGGTTAAAAAAATAAAAACAGATTCGTTTCTTGGTCGCCCAAAAGATTAATGAATTTATGAATTTGTGTAAAAAGGTAGGAATTTTTTTTGTTCCCAATTAAAAAAATACACTTTCCAAATACCACCATCCATTGGTTGTATAATTTCATCCGGTGATACCTGTCATTGGATTAATTAAAATTAATCGATAGACTTATTACTGCCATTTTTTTGATCGCCATTCCGGTTTTTTCTGGCGTTTTTATGATTGATTCTTGAGTGTCATTCAAATATAATATGCTCTTGCCCTTTTGCCTCTTGAAATATTGATGAAGAAAAATCGGTTCATGTGAACCAAAAAAGGTATGTATTATTTTTATATCCATCTGATATGCAGAAATTACAGACTGAAACATTTAAAACAATCCGAGTTGATGTCTCAGGTATTACAACAACAAGACTAATCAGAAACGAAAAATGTTGACAAAATATGATGTTTATACAAACCTAAGGTTCAAATCTTGATGAAAAAGAAAGAATTATTTAATGAATTACAAACTGGAATATCTATCTGAAAATGATTTTGAAAAACTTGTGAACATGGTTTGTCATGAAATACTTGGTTGCGGTGTCATTGAATTTTCAAAAGGCAATTATGAATTAGACAATTATCTGCTTTTCACAAATAGAAAATTAAGCGGTGTAAAAGGAACCAGCCTTGTCCAAAAAATAAAAAAGGACGTTGGCATTGACCATGTTGAAATAATCGGTAAAGAGGTTATAAATCGTTCTCTTTCTACATTCAAACATTCAAACATATTGCAAAACAATTTGATTTTGTGCTTACCGAAGGGACACATTTTTTTCTGACAATAAAGTAACAAAGCGTATCTAAGTTAGCCAGTTTTCAACTCTTAGATCTGATATTCGTTTAAATTCTCGATCATTATTTGTTACTATCGTTAAATTAAGACTCAAGGCATGTGCTGCGATGAGCATATCAAGTGGACCAATTACTTGACCTTTTTTTTCTAATTGCGCACGAATTTTTCCATATACTTTTGCAGCGTGTTCATCATATGGAATGATATTCAGTGGCATTAAAAACTCATCTAAACGTTGCTGATTTTGTTGGAGATACTTGCTTTTTGCGACGCCATATTCAAGCTCAGATACTGTTATAGATGAAATAAAAATTTCTCCATAAGTATACTTTTTAAATTTTCTAATCAGTGATATAGGCCTCTGATTCATAATATAGATGCAAATATTGGTATCAAGTAAATATTTCATTT
>Ga0272440_1002481_pt1 | contig 14342 bp, 11 predicted proteins | sample SSMMMBAug17_FD_192440 | JGI IMG/M metagenome (GOLD analysis project Ga0272440, IMG submission 192440) | Marine sediment archaeal communities from Little Sippewissett salt marsh, Falmouth, MA, United States - SSM-MMB-Aug17 | ecosystem: Environmental > Aquatic > Marine > Wetlands > Sediment ...
ATATGAAACATTACATCAAAAACTAAACATATAATAATTTATACCATAACCCTGATTGCAGCTTCACCTTTAACAGGGCATTTATTTTCGCAAATACCACAGCCAATGCATCGGTCATAAACAACATAAGGCTGTTTAAGTTCTATTATTTTTCCATCTTTGTTTTTTACATTAACAGTATTGTACTTAATTGCTTTATCATAAACAGGACAATGTTCTTCACAAACTATACAAGGAGTATTTTTTGCGTATGGTAAGCAACGATTTTTATCAAAATATGCCTTTCCAATTACTGTTTTATGTTTTTGTTTTAAATTTAAAAATTGAATTGCACCTGTAGGGCAAACCTGACCACATAAATAACAATTAAACTCACAATATCCTAATCGTGGAATGATTTTTGGAACAAAAATTCCTGACCATCCTGATTCTAACATTGTTGGTTGAAGTGCATTTGTTATGCACACTTTCATGCATTCACCACATCGTACACATAAATCTTGAAATTCTGTTTCTTTCTTTGCTCCAGGAGGACGAAGTAAATAGGGATTAGATAATCTTTTTTGAGCATCTATTGTGTTAACTAAAGGTAACAAACATCCAACAACTGTGCTATTAACAAAATTTCTCCTGGATATATATGTATGATTTGTTGTTTTTTTAAACAATTTAAAAGTAAATTGTATTTTATTATTAGAACATGTTTTTACGCATTGCATACATCGAGTGCAATTCTCCTGATTTTGAAATCCTTCACTATTAAATGATGACATTTTGCATAGATCTTTGCATTGATTACATTTATTACACAATTTTTGTGGGAGACGTTTTAACAATGAGAACCGAGATATTATAGATAGTAATGCACCCAAAGGACAAACTTTTTTGCACCATAATCGATTATCAATCAGTTCAAAGGCAAATATAGACAAAAGAATACAGAAGGTTAGAAATACTGAAAGAAAATAGACTTGTTGATAAGGGAGTATTGTTCTTTTTAAATTTTGATATATAGGTTCACTGATAGAGCTAATATATTCTGGAGTATTTAAATATAAATAATCAAAAAAGCCAACAATAACTAAGTTTAGCAATGGATCAATGATAAATGTTAGCCCTCGAAATAATAATGAAAAAGGATCAACAAATCCTACTAACTGTAATCCCAATAAAGAACTAATAATAGTCAATATCAGTAAGCTATATCTTATCTCAGGAAATGTTTTTTTTTGGTAATATCTTTTTGCAGGCATCATTCTTTGCCATAAGTCTAACAATGTACCTAATGGGCAAATCCAACTGCAGAAAACTCTGCCAAAAATAACTGTTAATACAATAATGCTAATGGCTGGTAAGAAAATAAACATTATAGTTTTGGCTATTAGCATTACTGATAATGCGATCAGTGGGTTCCAGCAAAAGAATATGTTTACAGCATAAGGAATAATTTCCTGACCAGGATAATCTGTTTTTCGAAATAAAAAAAGAAATAAGAGTAAAAAAAAGGCCTGAGTGATACGCCTTATATAAATGTTCTGAAATAATCCTTTTAATTTCATTTTATCATTATCAAACTCTTGAAATATTCATTTTTTTTAAGTTCATTTCACCCAATCCCATTTGATATGCTGCTTTTGTTGATTCAATATCTTCAGGCTTTTTACCAAATAGAGTAGTGGCATATGCATCAGCAGCAACTGGATCTGTTGTAGCAATGAGAGTATGAAGAGTTTTTACATCATTTATATTTCCACCTTGAGGGCCATTTTGAAGAAGTATTCTAGTAGCATCAATAACTGTCAAATCGGGCTTTAAAACAGTACACATGTCTGCTAAGTACTGTCCTATATTTGTGTGAATTCTTCCTCGTTCACCTCCAATGACACCCATTACATTTTTTAAACCAAGTGTCAGTTCTGCCAATCGATGATGTTTTGCTACTGGGACATTGATATAACAGTCTGCTGCAAGGGCATCTTTATAAAAAGGCCATTCCTTTAAGGATTTTCCCTTTTTAATTGTAACAGGAATGAATTTTCTGTCATCAATATGTTCGCACAAGGCTCTTTTATCATTTATAGACTCAACAGCATCCTTTATTCCACTATTTGAATAACACATTCTACTTGAATTGCATGTTCGGTCAAAAACTTGAACTTTCGATGCACCAGCATCCAGAGCAAGTTTTACAATACTTTTTACAACCAATGGATGTGTATTTGCAGCTTGTTCTGGCTTTCGATCCCATCCAATATTAGGTTTAACTACTACGCGATCTCCTTTTTTTACAAAAGCAGACATGCCTCCCAAAGGTTGTAATGTTTTTTTGACCAGATCAATATAGTTTTTATCAACACCGACTATTAATTGAGGTTGAGTAATTTTAGCAAGGACTGGTGGAATGATGTTAAAAACAGGAGCAACCATTATTGAACCAGCCGAATACATAGAAAACTGTTTAAGAAATTCTCGTCTATTCATTTGATACCCTCCATTAATTATTTAATTAATTATTATCCCAAATATTTTTTTGATCGCAAAACCCTGCGAAGAACTTTTCCAACACTATTTTTGGGAAGTTTATCTAAAAAAATTACTTTATGAGGAATTTTATAAGCTGGAATTTTTCCTTTACAATATTCGATTAAATCCCTGGATAAAACCTGTTCATTGTCCATTAATACTACAAAGGCAACAGCTACTTCTCCATTGTCAGGACTTGGATAGTTAACAACACAGGCCTCTTTTACTTTTGGATGTTCTAAAACTAATTCTTCAACTTCGCGTGGATATATATAATAGCCTTTTGAAACAATCATATCATTTTTTCGGTCTATTAAATAGAAAAAGCCATCTTTATCCATAGTAACAATATCCTGAGTATAAATCCATCCATCTTTAAGTGTAAATTCAGATTCCATGGGTCTGTTAAGATATTTTCCCATGACTTGAGGTCCTTTTATTATCAATTCTCCTGGTTCACCAATAGGGACATCATTTTCACCGGTTTCAAGGTCAACTACGCGGCATTTTGTATCAGGAAGTGGTAGTCCAATACTACCCAATTTATTTTTTAAATAACCAGATGGCATAATGTGAGTAACAGGTGATGCTTCTGTCAGGCCATAACCTTCAACAATTGACTCTCCTGCTTTTTTAATAAATGACTTTATAGTTTCAATACTTAAGGTTTCACTCCCTGAAAGATAAAGTTTAACAGAGTCTATATTAGAAAGGTTAAGTGAAGGAGTATCTATCAAACTCTGAAATAATGCAGGGACAAGAGGAACAATAGTTGCAGAGTAACGAATTATAGTCTCGTACAATGGGAGTGGATATGGCTTTGGTAGTAATATTGTTGTCCAGGCATTAGCAATTGAAAAATTTAAAACTGAGCTTAATCCAAAGATATGAAAAAATGGCAAGGCTGCCAAAATACGTTCATTAGCAGTTTCCAGATCACAAAACCAATGTTGTAACTGTTGAACTTGCTTTGATAGATTCTCATGTGTAAGGATAACACCTTTACATGCACCTGTTGTTCCGCTAGTATATTGGTAAAGGGCATTTTTTTTAAATTTTGAATTTATTATGGCAGTCATTGATTCTTGTTTGCAAAATAGATCTTTCCAACGATATACATCAGGAGCTTTGTTCACAGAAACTGAAATTTTTCTACGTTTACCTAGAAGTGAAAAAGATATTTTTTTTGAAAAAGGAAGATAATCGCCTAAAGACGTATGTATAATATAGTGAACATTTACAAGGCGAGGTCTAAGATCAATTATTCTATTGCATATTAAATCCAGAGTAATAATCATTGATGCTTCAGAGTCGTTTAGTTGATGTTCCATTTCTCGATCTGAACTGGTTGGATTTATGAATACAGCTATAGCTCCAACCTGTAAAATCCCTAAATATCCAACAACACAAGGAATAACATTAGGTAAAATAAGCGCAACACAATCTCCTTGTTGAATGTTTAATTTAATGAGATAATTAGAAAATTGGTCAACCATATTTTTAAGTGTTTTATATTGAAGCTCATATCCTTCAAAAATCAAAGCAATGTTATCTGGATATTTTTCTGCGCTACGTTCCAATAATTCTGGAATAGTTTTTCGATGATATTCAATATGTGTACTAACATTATCTGGGTAATTTTTTACCCAGGGTTGATCTGTATAAGACAATTCTTCATTCATTCTTATTAATTCTCCATCCCATAGATATTGATATTCCAAGTAGATGTTTCATTTGTCATCAATATTTTGTGGAAAAGACCTGCAGATTGTTAAAAGCTCTTTTACCAAAGAATCCATTTGAATGGCATTCATCCCAACCAGCTCTTCGGGGGAAAATAAAGGACCAGAGCAATATATGCATTGTTTTGAACTATTCATTAGTAATTTATACTCCTGAAAAAACTATTGATCTAATTTAAATAATTTCTGTGTTAATACTAAACATGCTGAACTATCCTTATGATATCCTTCTCCTTTTAAAAAATTGATAGGATCATGCAGTATTTTATTCATTATAGAGTTTCCCATACGTTCAAGTGCTGGAAGAAATTCATCAGAGTCTTTACTATTTAGTGCTTGCAATGTTTTATGTATTTCAAACTTTGTTATATTTTCAATCTTTTGTTTTAATGCTTTAATAGTAGGAATAATAGCAAGGTTATTAAGCCACTCTTCAAATTTTACCAGTGATTCATCAATAATTCTTTCAGCTCTTAAAGCTTCTTTTTGACGTTCATTAACATTAATATCAATTACACCCTGTAGGTCATCAATATCATATAAGTAAGCATTTTCAAGTTGATTAATATCAGGATCAATATCTCTTGGAACAGCAATATCTATAAAGAATATAGGTCTTTGTTTTCTTCGCTTTAAAACCTTTTTCATTTGATTTCTGGATAAAATACACTCCTGAGCACCAGTTGAACTTATAACAATGTCAACCTTTACAAGGTATTCAATTATTTCATCAAATCTAATTGCTGTCCCATTGAATCTATTTGCCAGTTGCATACCTCTTTCAAAAGTTCTATTGGCAACAAAAATAGTACCTGCATGATGTCTTATTAAATGTTCAACTGAGAGTTCTGCCATTTCACCAGCTCCGATTAATAAAACTTTTTTATTTTTTAAAGAACCGAATATTTTTCTACCAAGTTCAATAGCAGCGTAACTAATTGATACAGCATGATCTCCAATTCCAGTCTCAGATCTTACTTTTTTAGCTACAGAAAAGGTGCGATGTAGCATACGATTAATAAGAGCACCGGTTGCTTTTTTAGTAACTGCAAGGCGATATGAATCTTTTATTTGACCTAAGATTTGTGGTTCACCCAAAATCATAGAATCCAAACTGGATGCTACTCTGAAAATATGACGTACTGCATTCAGGTTCATATGGACATAAAGCAATGGAAGTATTTCCTTTGTATCTATTTTTTTATAAGTTAATAAATACTCAAGGAATTCATCCATTACTTGTTTTTTTGCATTTTCTTCTGATAAATTTGTAACAACCAATATTTCAACGCGATTACATGTTGAAAAAATGCACATTTCAGAGATAAATGGTACACTTATCAATTTATCAATGGCAAGTGAAATTTCTTCTTTTGAAAATGCCAGAATTTCTCTAATATTAATTGGTGCTGTTTTATGATTAAGCCCGATCAAAATGATTTGCATATATTATCGCTCTTAGGAACCACATTAAAGGTGATTTTTACGAATCACCTTATTTATTGCGGTTTCTTATCAAAAAGTCGTAAAGTCACCATGGTGCCCTTTTAATAAAAAATTGACACCTAAAAATGTAAATAAAGCCAGACATAACCCAATTATTGCCAGGTAAGCCTGCCTGCGTCCTCGCCAACCAAGAGCCATTCGTCCATGTAAAATGGCTGCATAAAACATCCAGGTCATTGCTGACCAGACTTCTTTAGGATCCCATTTCCAATAATGTCCCCAACGAATTTGAGCATAAATACAACCAGTCATTATTCCTATTGTAAGCATGGGAAAACCAAAAGCAATGCATGCATAGCCCATTTGATCCAGTTGTTCAAGAGCTGGTAAGCGGGAGTAAAAGAAACCTCGTCGTTTTGCCTTTATTGCTTTTTCCTGAATAAGGTAAAATAAACTAACACAACAAGCTAAAGCAAAGGCACCATTACCCAGTAATGTTGTTATTACATGAACTGTTACCCAAAGACTTTCAAATTGTTTACCTATTACTATATTCTGCTGGGGTAAACAAAAAGCAATACTCATTACCAATGTAGAAAGAGGAGTAACAATAGAACCCAACATTCGAATATTTAGATAAAATTGAAAACATATATATACAGCAATCAATGCCCAGACAGTCAAAGAAAGACTGTATTGCAGGTTGTGTGCTGGAATATGTCCTATTTTAAAATAGGTAATAACAATTAATAAAGAATGACAACAGAATCCAGCCCAAAGTTGACCTCCAGCGATTTGAGCTAAGTATCGCTTTTGAAAAGCAACAAAGGCCAGATACCAGATTGTGCTCAATGCATACAAAAATAACACAAGAGCAAATAAGATATTAATTAAGTTTTCTATTTCCATGTTTATACCGATAATTGCATTAAATCTTCAGCTATCAATAAATGTCCAGAATATGTTTTTTGACATTCCTTAATGAGGTCTGTCTCATCACATTCTGGATATAAATGTGTCAGAACAAGCTTCTTAACTGAGGCCTTCTGAGCAATTTTACCAGCCAAAGATGGTGTTAGATGTCCATTGACTTTCAGATGATCAGGCATTGCGGATTCACAAATAAAAACATCTGCATTATGAGCAATTTTTTCCAGTTGATCACTTTCATCTGTATCTCCTGAATAAACAACTGTTTTTCCAGACTTATTTGTAAACCTGAATGCAATACTTTCAGGATTATGATTTGTTGGTGATGTTGCCAACTCGAAATCTTTAAATATTCTTTTTCCTGAACCTGATATACTAATTTCATCTAATATCATGTTTTCCATTTCAATCCAATTGTTGAAAACTGTTTTTAGTTTTTTATAAAATGATAAGAACCCATGTCCAGCAGTAATTATTAATGGAAAACTTCTTTGTAAACCACTGTATTTAGAAGAGAAAATTATTGATATTAATTCACTTATATGGTCTGGATGAAAATGGCTATAAAAAATATGGGAAAGTTGATTAATGTTATGGCCGGCTTCTAACAATCTTCTTGTAGTACCTGGACCTGAATCAATTAAAATTTTGCTATTGTTAATTTTCAATAAGACAGAACATGCGCTTCGTTTTAAGGATGGAACACAAGTTCCTGATCCCAATATAGTTATATGTATTGATTCGTTATTCATAAAGCCATTTGTATCAAATCATTATTATTGATGCAATATTGGTTTTTTTTAAGACAAGATTTCTTTAAATGAATTCTTTCCTGCTGAGTTTTTTTTAGCATGCTTTTCAAAATGTTTAATGATCCAATCCCGAGTCTCTTTTTTTTCTTTATGATCAATTTCATTTTTAATGTTTTCATTAGGAAGTTGAGCTCGTGCAATGCTTTTATGTCCACCAGCTGATCCATATTTTCCAAAAGCTTTTTTTATTGTTTTACCTGCATCTTTCTGCATACCATCATTTCTGACAATAAGAATCAATTCGTCATTATAAAAGCCAGAAATTATACTCCAGGTTACAGAATGAATTCGCGTAAAAAAATCAGCTATTGAAACACATACATCTGGAGTTGATACATCGCCCAGGTAAACATAAATTTTACCACCTCTCAAAGACATTGTTTCTAATGCGATATGGTAATACTTGATAAAGTCCATACGCATTTCAGCAAATTCTAGTTTTTTTATTATATGAATGTTAACCAAAGGAAATAAGTATTGAAAAGCGCGAACATCTTCAGTTGAGGCCTGACGATTAAAATTACCAGTATCAGTTTTAATAGCATAAAATAATGCTGTTGCCAGATTTTTGGATGGTTTAATCCTGGCCGCTTTCAGATATTCAGTAAGAATTGTTGCATTAGCTCCATATTCAGGATTTATATCCACAAATGAAGCTTTTGGTTTTGTATCAGGATGATGGTCAATAATTATATCAAAATTGAATTTCAAAAAAATTTTGTGGTGATCAGGTTGAGAATCAACCAGAACAAATTTATTAAACTCATCAGGATTTATTTTTTCAAAATGTTCTAACTTTGCAGATAAAAGACGAATCATAGCCAGATTGTCCGGCCTGGCTATTGTATTCACATTAGAAATAGTTACACTTTTAACGTGATGCCAGAGCAATCTCTTTATAGCCATTGCGCTGGCAATAGCATCAGGATCAGCGTTTATTAAAATTAAAACCTGATCATCCTTTTGAAACAATTCATATAATAGTTTTAGCTTTTCTACATTGGACAATGACATTAGGATATCTTCACTTAATTAAATTTATTATTAAAAATAATAATATAGCTTTTATGATCTGTCAAATTCTAATGTGATGGTAAAAGAGCCATCCCTGGTTTTAGCCTTATATCATTGGCAATAATTACATTATTTCCTGATTCTCCTAAAATTTCTACATTTATTGTTTCTTTTGATGATTTTAATGTAATTCTAGGATTATCATATCGATTTGTTATTGCCTTTTTGGATATCAATAATCCATCTGTTGTAATTTTAAGAGGAAGAGAAAAAGGCAAGCCCCCACGCTTTCTATAGTTATAATCAAGCAAAATTATTTCAATATTTAGTTTTCTTGATTTTTCATTAAATTCAGGATTGACCCAATTTAAGGATGCCAGAACACTTTTTCCATTAACGCTTACTTTAAATTTTTTGGGAAGTCGTTCAATTGCATCAAATTCATCTCCAGAAACAGCCAGAGGTACAACTAAATTTTTGTAATTTGAAATTCTTCCCAAAGGAACATCTGGACTTATTATTTCACCTTTCTCAACCTGCCTTTCAACAACAACCCAACCTTTTGGTGCTTGAATATGATGACGATGTTTTTTTTCAGCAAGTTCTTTTAATGTAATTTCAAGCATTTGTCGTTTGGAAGATAATTCATCGTGTTCAAGCCTGGCTTGAATGAGACTATTCTCAGCTGCATCACGCTTTACTTCTGTAGCTCTGTCACCTTTATGCAAAAAGTCAATTCTTTCAAATTCTTTTTTAAGGTAGCGGATGTTTTGATCAATCTTTTTTTCAGCAATCATTATTTCTCTGATTGATTGTCGTGTTTGTTTTATTTGAAAATCAATAAATGTGGGATCAACTGAAACAAAGGGGTTTTTTCCTATTATTTCACCAATGTCATAATTAACAGCTATAACCTTTCCTGAAACTTCTGGAGATAAAACCATTGTGGTTTCACTTCTTGTAAATCCTGTTAATACAATTTGTTTTTCAGCACGAGTTAAAATTAAATTATCTTCTGAAACTGAAATGTTAACATTTACAAATAAAAATAATAAAAAAAATATAATAAATTGATACATAGATTTATCCTAACTCTTTTTTCATTGGGTGGATATTTTTAAACAATAAAACTAATGCTTCAACTCGTGCATTAATTTTTCAATAATTTTTTGTTGTTCAGCTAACTTTTTTTTGTTTTCAGCTAAAGCATTATCTTTTTCAGCTAAAGCATTATCTTTTTCAGCTAAAGCATTATCTTTTTCAGCTAAAGCATTATCTTTTTCAGCTAAAGCATTATCTTTTTCTACTAACTTTTTTTTGTTTTCAGCTAAAGCTTCATTTTTTTCTTCAATTACACGTTCTAAGCCCTGTAATTCTTCTATTATTTCGTCTTCAGCTTCCATTTGCTGTCTAATTTCATGGCTTGCAGTAGCCATATGCAAGCGCCTTATTATTGGTTTGAACTTTTCTGGGTAATCCGATTCATTAATTAATAATATATGTCCATCTGAAACTATTAAACTTTGATCAAATATGCCAAGCATCTGTTCTAATTCGCTTTGCTTTTCTGAACTAAGCTCTGGTATTACTATAACATAACTATCATGAGTTAAACTTTCTATAAATGGTTCTTTGTCTTTTAGTACTTTTCCTGTAACTCCATCTGTATAGCTACGTTTAACTTTAATTACTGGAATATTAGAATTATCCAGTTTGTGACCTAAAAAATATACTGTTAATATTGGAATGGCTCTTTTTTTTACTCTTTTTTTGCCTTTTTCTTCTAAATAATAAACACTTGTAGCTTTTTTATACTGTTCTCCTAAATAACGCCTGAAACGCATAATGTCAGTTGAATATTTTGCCTTTTGAATTTCAATAATAACCTGTTTGTAAGATTTATCTGGCATGCGAATCTTTGCTGAAAAATCTAATCTATAAACAGTTAGTGATCTATTTTCAATTATTATCGTGTTTTCCTGAGGAGAAAAATCGAGACTTTCTATTTGTTCATCTATAATCGTGGATAAAATTAGTTTAGCAATTTCTGTATCTTCCATTAAATATTTGAAGACAACATCATATATTGGGTTGGCTATAGACATTTTAGTTTTCATAACAAACTCCTTCTTTCTTATCACTTTTTATATGAACTTTATATGTATATTCTGTTATATATTATTCTTTTCATAAATTTGCAATTATGATCGTTCGAATTTGATTTTTCATGTTATATTTATTAAAATATTAAATCACTCTGTAACTTTTTCCATAAGTAAGAGGTTTTGTGAACCGGTCAACAGAACTTTCCATTCTTATCTTGAGCTTCGTCGACTTTTTTTATTTAAAAAAGAAGCTCAGGTGCAAACTGTATTTCATCAAATATTACAGGAGATAGATTATAAAACAAAATATAGATTCTCAGTTATAGGTAATAAAAACATTTCAAAACTTGTAAATATGGCTTGAAGTTGTTGCAAAGTTATGTAAATTTATCTTTTAATTAATTTGTAAATTTTCTTATTAAATTGTATTTTTTTGCAACATTATTATATAAAGTTGCTTAAATATTAAAGAAAGGGAAACTATGTTTACATCGCTAAAAGCTAGAATGCTAACAGTTCTCATGAGCTTCCTATCTTTTACATTTATATTCTTTTATATATTATTATATCAAGAAGTTGATTCATCAATGAGTAGTTTAGGTCTAAATACAGCAAAAAAAATGCTGTCATTTGCAATGTTAAATTTGGAAAGCAAATGTAATGCTATTAAGTATTTTGAGGAATCATGGATGAATCTTCGAAAAGATTATTTAAAAAACGTTGTCCATACACAAAATCAAAATATTCAGACAATATTGAAACAAGTTAATGAAAATTTTTCAATAAAAGATGCTCAACATAGCATTATTAAGCATCTGCAAAGCTTTCGTTATGGACATAATAATTTCATTTGGTTGTGTGATATTAATGCAAAATGGTTGGCTCATCCAAACCCTGAATATTTAGGTAAAAATTTTTTTAAAAAAGTTGATCCAACAGGAAAACCCATTTTAAAATCAATTATTTCAACAGCACAAAAAAATGGTAAAGGATTCCATAGATACCTTGATAGGCGACCAGGTGAAAAGGACTATCAGGATGTATTTTGTTATTTTGAATATATTCCTGATTTGAAATGGGTAATTGGTAGTTATTTTTTTAAAGATGAGATAGAAAAAGAAGTAAAAAAGCGCAAAATGGAAGTATTAAAAGAATTGAGATATGCATTTAACAATACAAATATTGGTTCTTCAGGATATTTATTATTATTTGATCAACATGGAAAAATATTAGCTCATCCATATTTACCTGTTGGTACTGATATTTCAGGAACTGTCAATAAAGCCACAGGACTTTTACTACTTAATGAATTGATTGAATCCTCAGAAAAGCCTGATCGTCCCTTGCTTTATCTTTGGGACAAAACAACTCAACGAGGGGAATTTAAATTTTGGAAATATGCATATACAAACAGATACAAACCTTTTGAATGGTATTTAACTGCAACATTTTATAAAGAAGAAATTCAAAAACCAGCCAGGCATTTTTTGAAAAATTTTATATTATTATCACTATTTTTTGGTCTGGTTTTCATAGTTCTTTTTATCTTTTTTGTTAATTCTATCAGCACCCCTATTTTGCGTATAGCTTCTTGTATACATGAAATGGGAAATAATAATCTTTATGCAACCTTGCCAAAATTTGATCTTAAACGTAAAGATGAATTGGGAATTATAGCACGAGGATATGAAGCTACAAGATCTTATTTATCTGAAATTATATCTGAAATGAATCAACATGCAAAAACTGTTGCTCGGGCATCTGAAAATTTTTCCAATGGTGCAAAAACTCATTTTGAACTTTCAGAAAAAATGAACTCACAATCCAGTCTCAGTTTAACCTGTTCAGATGATAATTTAAAGCATATAGAATTAATAACAAATGAAACAGACGTTGCTTCAAAGCATGTTAATACAGTTCTTAAAAGAATTAATCAATTAAGCGAAAATATTAATTCTGTTGCAAATTCAGCAGCCCAGTCTTCTGTAAATATGACTGATATTAGCAACCTTGTTATTGATGTTTCAGATGATATTTACAAAGTAACATCTTCAATTGAAAGTATGTCAGAGGATTTATCACTTGTATTTAAACATTCTACTGAAAATGTAGCTCTTTCTAAAAATGCTGAAAAACAAATTTCCAGCAGCCTGTCTTCAATGACAAAATTGCAGGAAGCCTCTGAAAATATAAACAGTGCTGTGCAACTCATAAGTGCTATCTCAAGCCAGACAAATCTTCTGGCATTAAATGCAACAATCGAAGCTGTCCATGCAGGAGAGGCTGGAGAGGGGTTTGCAGTTGTTGCAGAAGAAGTTAAAGTTCTTGCAGCAAAAACCAATAATGCTAATGACCAGATTAGAAAACTCATACTTGAAATTAGAGAATATATCGAAGCTACAGTCCAAAGCATCCATGATACCAGCCAGGCAATTAAAACTGTTGTTGGTAATAATATTCTAATTGGACAGTCAATTGAAAATCAAAGAGATAATTCTAAAAATCTCTCTAAAGCTATTGAGTCTATTTCTAATGCTGCAAAGGAAAGTGTTCAAAAAGCAAGAGAATCGGATTCCAAACTAAAAGAAGTAACTTTCTTTTCTGCTGAAGTTGCAGATCTTTCAAAAGAATCGGCAGAAAGTGTTGCTCAAACTGCTATAAGAATTGGTGAAATTGTCGAAAGCAGTGATGCTGTATTATCTGGTATTCAGAATTCTAATGTTAATATCAAACAAATCAATGAATATGCAGAAAAAATTACACAGGTAGCAAAGAATAATACAATGAATGCAAAGGAATTAATCCATATGACCGAAGCTCTTAACCATATTGTAACCATTTTTAATACTTGCAAAATAGAGGAAGAAAGCTCAAAATAAAACTTATGAAACTTTTATACCAACTATTAATAATAATTCTTGTTCCACTTTTGTGTATAACAGGTCTAAGTTTTTTTCAATTTGATTACATGCTTGATCAAATTGAAAAGAGCTCAAATGAACGAATGCTAAACCATGCTAATGATGTAAAACAACATTTTGATTTAGCTATTGATCAAATAGATTCTTTAACATCACTAATTGCACAGGATAAAGAAATAAAAACTGCTTTAATTCAAAAAAATATTAATCTTCTTACCAGGAAGGTTAAAACTTATAAAATGTTTAATATTACTGGATTTCTTTTTCTAGATTCTTCATTTAATAAATTATGCATGGTAGATCATTTACCTGTTATGCCACAACATAGTACTCTACATCCATTTTTTCAAAAAGCAATGAAAAAACCCCAATGTTCAATTGTTGATATTCAAAACTCTTTATTTATTCTTGCTATATATCCAATTAAAGATCAACAGCGAATTGAAGGTTATGTCGCAGCTGGAATACCCATATTTCCACATTTTATTCAAGATCTTATTCGTCATTTAAACATTCTAATAAAAGTTGAATATAAAAAAATTTCTGAGAACATACACCTAAAAAATGTTCGTTTAACAGCTTGGAATTATAGGATATTTCCTATAAAAGTAAATAATATTCTTCTTAGCGTAACCATTTACGAGAATAATGTAATGTACAAAAAAATTATCCAGTCTCGTACAGATCATTTGATATTTTCATTTGCAATACTTGCAGTTTTCACATTAGGAATCGGGCTGTTTGTAAGAAGGTTGATTTCACCAATAAATAGTCTGATGAAAGCTATGGATCAGTATGCAAAAGGCAATTTAAAATTATCCCTATTACCAGACGTAAAAAATGAAATAG
>Ga0272440_1002482_pt1 | contig 14339 bp, 7 predicted proteins | sample SSMMMBAug17_FD_192440 | JGI IMG/M metagenome (GOLD analysis project Ga0272440, IMG submission 192440) | Marine sediment archaeal communities from Little Sippewissett salt marsh, Falmouth, MA, United States - SSM-MMB-Aug17 | ecosystem: Environmental > Aquatic > Marine > Wetlands > Sediment ...
TGGACCTTCATCCCAGTCAATTTCCATCCACTGAAGCGACTCAATGATGGCATCTGCAGATTGAGTGGTGGATCGTTCTACATCTGTGTCTTCAATTCTTAACACAAACTTGCCCCCTGTATGGCGCGCATACAACCAGTTAAACAGTGCGGTTCGGGCGCCGCCAATGTGTAAATATCCGGTTGGGCTGGGCGGAAAACGTGTTCTTATGTTTGGCATTTTGGTTCCTTCTTTATAAGGTTCAGATTGTTATATTTTATGTTTGTAAGGAACTTTCGAAAAATAAGTTCCCCATTATAAATATTCGTATTGAGGTTTACGTGCCGTAGAGACGTAGCATGCTACGTCTCTACACGATCTTGCATGTAATTATGATTCGATAGAAATGGGTATGTTATTTTTTTAGAATTCCTAAGTAATTTAAATAGTTGCCTTCTCGTCCCCACGCTTTGCGTGGGAATGCATTCTGGACGCTTTGCGTCCCGCGTTTCGTACTTACAAGGCAAAGGACGCAAATCGTCCCAGATGCATTTTAAACATTTTTTTCTTTGATTTGAGTTTCCAGCATATCTTTGGATATGCCCCGATTATATGACCCCATACAATGGCCCACCTTTTATTCCCAGTTGATCCACACGTTTTTCTATATCAGGATCCGATTCCAGCGGGCTGGCATGATGCGCTTTCAGGCGGGCATCAATAATTAAATTATGTTTACATCCCCAGTGCTTGCAATGAATAAATTCATCGGTGCCATAAATATCAGTAGCTGGATCTGATCGCGTAAATGTAACCCATAAAAAATTGTTGAAATGTTGACTGACAAAATCAGCATCATCCACAATCACAATCAATGGAAATAAACTTAAATCCGGATTCTTTATATCTGTTAACCATTTGGCCAGTTCCTGCATACTTGGATCATGCGCATTTCTGGGCTGAGAATGCTTTGGACCTTGAATGGCCAGAATACCTGGCTGACAAATGGCAATATTAGTGAAAAACGATGGCAGTGAAAGATTTGTTGGATAACTTGTTCCCAAAGTTCTTTTTTGAGAACCACAGGCAGCAATTATCACTTTTGAGCCTTGATTGAGATTAATGCCCGAATAATCCAGCGTATCCATAGTGGTCTGTGTAATCACATGAACATCGCGTTCCCACTGTACGCGTGTCAGCATATGCGAAAAAAATCCGGAAATATCATTAATTTTCAAACCGGGGGCATCAGATGATTCTGTGGTAATCCAGACATACTTGGACAAAGCTGTTTGAGTATTACCAAGCAATGCAAAGGCGCCAGTCAATAATTCTTGTGGTTGTTTTTCAACACAAAATGGGACATATCGTTCGCTGCCAATGGCCAATAATAGTGGGTGAACACCTGCAGCATCAACTGCATGTACGCTGTGAATACCACTAAAAACCGAAGGTACCAGCGAGGCGGTTTGTTCGTGGATCCACTCACCAATCATTGAATCCTCCTGCGGTGGACGGGCTACAGTTGTAAATGGCCAGATCGCATTTTTGCGATGAAATACTTGATTGACTTTCAGCACTGGAAAATCATGTTTCAGGCTATAATACCCCAGATGATCTCCAAAAGGGCCTTCTGGCAATTGATAGTTGGGAATTACTGTACCAGAAATACAAAAATCGGCCTCAGAAACAATAGGTAAAGGCGTTTTTCCATAGATCATCGGGATGCGGTGCCCGGCCAGAGCGCCCGCAAATGCGATCTCCGGAATGCCCTCAGGCAAAGGCATAATTGCTGCCATTGTCAGTGCAGGTGGACCACCAACAAAAATATTGACATGAAATGGCTTGTTGGTTTTCAATGCAGCCGCATGATGAAAACCAATTCCCCTGTGAATTTGATAATGAAGACCAATTTCGCGATTCTGTTGATATTCGTTGCCAGACAACTGAATTCGATACATGCCGATATTACTGTGCATCCACCCTGGACAGGTAACATCTTCGCTATACACTTGTGGTAAGGTAATGTAAGCACCACCATCATGCGGCCATGAGACCAATTGCGGCAGTTTTGAAATTTGCGTTTTGCAAGATAAAACAGGACCAGTGGAAACTTTTTTGGGAATTGCGTTCGCAGCTCCGATAGGGCCTCGCAACAAAACAGAGGGATTCTTGATAAAACAAAATGGATCTTTTTTTAAGGAAAATATTGATTGTATGTTTTTTTGAGAATGCCCAAAGAGCCATTGAATTCGCTTTCGGGTCCCAAATAAATTGGCAAGCATGGGAAAAAGGCACGCTTTGACCTGAGTGAATAATATGGCTGGTCCACCTGCCTCAAAAACGCGACGTTGAATGCTACCTGCCTCTAAGTAAGCATCCACCTGAGAATCAATTCGTACCAGATCCCCATTTTTTTCAAGCGAATGCACACATTGTGCGAGATTTTTAAAAATCATTAGGTTTCAATCACATATTAGTAATACCATCGGAGATAAGCCATTGGTTTTTTTTCTTTGAAAGGGTAAATGTATGATCGACATCGTAGGTTTTTCGGGTTCGCAACCAGGGAATGATTGCCAATCGTTTGGCTTTTATCTTCACAACCGCAGAATTGTGAGTTTTATCCAGAATTTCTGTATGAATTTTCGTTAAGTAATTGACCAAAAATTTGTCGCGATAGCCGCATTCATTGGCTTTTTGTTTTTGCGTATAAAAATATTGATCAATTAAATCGATATCATTTTGAACATGACACTGATTACTCACATAATCTCTGGCTGAGTCATCTAGTTGGTAGTAGGCTTTACAAAACGAAACAACAATTTCATTGGGGGATTCGATGGTTTCAATCAGCATGAAGGCGGATTGAAAAAAAATGGCCATAAAAATCACAAGGCCGAAAAGATAAAATTTTTGAAACATTGACAATCTCCTTTTATTTTTTGATTTACAAATTGGATTTCTGTTTCCTGGTATTGTATTGCAAATTCCAAGAAAAGCTTAAATTCTACGTATATAACGGCTGTAGTGAATATGTCAAGAAAATATTGCTTCCCATCAAACAATGGATTTATTCTTAGGAATGCTCGAAAAATATACACATTCCCCATTTCAAAATGCTTAACTGAAAAAATTAACCGCTAAGCATATGCGTACCAAAATGTTTGTTCTGTTTTCGAACCATGATTACACTGAATAAGATGAAAAAAAACACTTTAAATTCATCTTCTTCATCTTTTTCAGTGTAATCATGGTTCAAAAACTAAATGAAAAATTATTAAATGAACAATTTATAAATGAGGAACTTATCTTTTGAGTTTTCCTTAGTTGATGATGATCAGTTTAGTCCTGATATAATTTTCAATTCATTACAACAAATTAATTCGAAGTAACTAAACTCATCTGTTAAAAAATCAGTTCTTGATTTTGTGTTGTGTGATTATACTATTGCAAATTCTTATTCATAATATTCATGAACCTTTTATTACTTATCGGATGTTCCGCAATAACTTTACCTTTAAATACAATGCAGAAAGTTCCAAAAGCACATGGACTATTTTGAGCTTCCTTACAATTTTGTAATGTTATGATATTTGGCTTTATGCCGTATTCCTTTTGTGCTGTTTCATTTATTTCTTTTACATTTTTTACAGTGTAAGGGCATTGATCTGCTCTAATTATTGTTAGCTCTTGATATAGATTCTTTTTTTTCTCCCAATTTTTTTTAAATTTTGGCCTTGTTGCTTGTTTATCGAATTGTATTACAAGTAGTTCAAAATCCGATGGTACTTTATCAACAACTTCAAAACCTTTGTTTACAAATATTTCTTTCCCAGCCATAAATGATCCTTTACGAGTTACCACAGCAATTCCATGCATATGCTCATTTTTAGCGTCTTTGATGCATTCATTTAATAAAAGTGAGCCATAACCTTTACCCTTATAAACTTTTTTAAAACCAACATAAATACAATGGATAAACATATATCCGTTTGCTTCAACAGGTCTCCAGCAATATTTACCTGGAATATATTCTATCATTCCCTGAGATCCTGTTTGATCTGAGTACAATGTTTTTATTTTCATTCCTTCTTTAAAACGTGCTTTGAGCCACTCAACCTTTTCAGGATATCCGGGTCGTTTTATATCTTTGTATCCACAGATTCCATAGTCAAGAATATTCTTTGCGTCTGTATCCACGATCATTATGTTTTCCATTATAAAGCACTCCTTTATTTTTTTTTTCGTGCAATGTTTCTATTTTCAAATGGGAATCACTATACCACAAGTTGGGGAAAACGATAATTATTTTTCAATACCCTTACTATGATTGGTGCCTTACAGTTTATATCGTATCATTACAAATATTTTCATTATACTTTTTAGAAATGAAAAATCCCCGATTATTTAATCGAACAAAAGGGTGCAACTTTTGTCCAAAATGAAACTTTTGGGTGAAAACGTTAATTATAAATAATATAAGAAAGTTAAGAAGTATTTGTGTTTTTTGTTGTAAACATAAGTTTCATGCTTTACCGATCCTTGAAATGGAATTTTATCAACATTAACAATAGTTTAATACTTACAATTAAATTTGGCATAAATTTTTCTTATTAATAATAGAAATTCAGTCATTCAAATTGAAAATAGCCAGGGGGGTCAACCGGTTTCAACCCCAGGCGGACGCTAGAGCGTCCAAGAATGTAATCCCACGCTTGGCGAGCTTGGGAACCAGAAATGAGGAAAAAAACGATGCAAAAAGAACATATCCTGATCGCAGAAGATGATCCAGGGATGCAAACCTCGCTATCATTTATTCTGGAGGATGAGGGATACGAACTGACACTGGTTTCCGATGGCAAGGCGGCTTTTGAAGAGATTCAAACATCGGTAAGGACTGGTCAACTTTTTGACCTCTTGATTACCGATATTCAAATGCCTGGACTCAATGGGCTTCAGCTAATCAAAAGTATTTCCCAGGCCGGTGTTGACTTACCCATTATCGTGATCACCGGTTATGGTGATAAACAAACTCTCATTGAATTAATTCGGCTGGGGTGCGATGATTTTCTTCAAAAACCTTTTGAGCCGGATGATGTTTGTCAAAAAGTAAAGGAAGTTCTTGAAAAAGTCCGCGAAAATAAAGCTATCGAAGAAAATAAATATTCTGAATTAATTAAACAGAATATTGATCTTGCACGAGAAATCGATTCCTATAAGCGAAGCTTCTCAACCCTGAGAAAAGAGTTGAATGATGCCATTATCACCTATCAGGACCTCATTTGTTTGCGGGAAAATGGCTACAAAGTCGCGATTGCCCACCGGATTCAGGCATTAAAAGATCTGGGGGGCGATTTTGTGGATATTCGGAATACAGACTGTGGTTGTGATGTCATTATTGCTGATGTTGCCGGGCATGATATGGCTGCATCCTATCATACTGTCATGATCAAGTCTTTTTTTGATGAAAACTGCCGCACACAAAAAGATGGCAATACCTATTTTCAATTGCTCAATCATGCCCTTCTGGAAAATGGCAAAAATGAACGAATGGTCACCAGTATTTTTTTGCGGTTGGATCTTGAAAAATATGAGGCATCCGCCATATCAGCAGCGCATCCACAATTGATTTATTTTAATAGTCAGGAGAAACGCCTGGATCCTATTGAGCTTTCGGGTGATTTCCTGGGCTTATTCTCAGATGTTTCTTTTAACCCGCAGACATTTCCCATCCATTCCAAAGATCGTTTCATTTTATATTCGGATGGTATCCCTAATGCCTTTTATGTGGATGGATTAACTGGAAAAAAATACACACTGAAAGAATCCGGTCTGTTTGAACTATTGGAAAAATTCATGCACTTGAGTTTGAATGACATGATTGCCAATGTATGGGATGAAATAGAAGCATTTACCCGCTATAAGCAAACCGATGATATGTTGTTGTTTGCGCTGGAAATTCCCTGATTCAACTTTAAAACAAGAGGAAAAACGATGTTAACCACTTTTGAAGATGATGACTATATTGAATTCAAGTTTTCTTCTGAAGTCAAAATGGTCAATAAAATTATTAAGGAAATCAGAACATTTCTTGAAAATTATGAAGTAGAGGAAGATAACAATATTGTTCTGATTTGTAGAGAGTTAATTAATAATGCAATTGAGCATGGAAATAAAAAAAACAAGGATCTGGCAGTTTCTGTGGGTATGACACATCTGTCGGATCAACGATTTAAAATTATTGTTTCGGACGAAGGCGATGGCTTTGACTACACCAGTATCGATTACCACATATCTGATGATCCCACGCAAATCAGAAATCGTGGGTTTGGATTGATTAATTCCTTTGCCGATGAAATTGAGTTCAATGACTATGGGAATGTGGTCACAATTTATGTTACTGCCAACCAGACCACGCAGTTTCATATTCATGAGGAAGATCAATGGACGATTGTAGAGCCTAGCGGCGATATTACTGCTGAGGATGCTGAAAATTTCAGACTGGTCACAAGAGACTGTCTGGATCAAGGCACAACCCGATTTCGATTTGACTTTACATCAGTCAAGGATGTTGACTCCATTGGCCTGAGTTTATTTGTTATTTTTTCAAATATGGCCAGAAAGCAGTCCAAAGATATTCAGCTTGAAATTGTCAATGCCAATCAGGATATTGTCAATCTTTTTCAGATGACCCGATTGAATCGGATTTATCAATTTGTTGAATAACCTCGGGATTTGGATCAACCATTTCCTTAATCAATAAAATATAATGGAGTCGTCATGAGCTTTCAACAGGAAGTCAACGATGAGTTTGTCACAGAGGCAAAGGAACATCTGGATATTATCGAATCAGAGCTTCTGGTTCTGGAAAAAACACTGGATAAAACCGATCAGACACGCATTGCTAAAATATTTCGCTCCATTCATACAATCAAAGGAGCATCGACATTTTTGGGGTTTGACCGGATCTGTGAGCTCTCCCATATTATGGAAACTTTGTTGGGAATGATTCGTTCCGGTGATATTGATGTTGAAGAAAAATATATTGATGTTTTGCTTTCGGGCACAGATATTCTTGATACGATGATCAGTAATATAAAAGAAAGCAATGCCTTTGATATAAAAGAAATTAAAACCCGAATTCAAGACTTGATTGATGCCGCCACATCGCCAGAATCCAAACGCGATATGGAAACATCTGCAACCCTAAAAGATATTAAAGGAGAAATGATTGATTTTGATATCAGTCAATACACATTAAAGCATATTCCTGAATCCAATAAGTATGCCTATGTTTTGGCGTATAATCTTCATGATCTCCAAAACATGGAAGGACTCTCCCCGCTGGCAGTAATTTCAAAACTACTTAAAAATGGCTATATCATTGATGCCAAGCTCCATACAGATGCACAAGATATTTCTATGGATGAAATTTATTCCAATCCTTTGATGTATCACGTGTTGTTTGCAGCATCCATCGACCCAGGCAATATTGAATCTGTCACAGCACTGCCCATGAAATGCATCCGCCAGGTGGATATGATTGCTGCCAGACAGAAACAGGAAGCTGCCAAAATGGAATCGACCGATGAAACATCCCAGACCACTCCGCTGTCACAACAGACATCCATAATATCTCCCCCCGCACCCAAATCGGTTGAAAAAAAATCAGTCAAACAGACCCAAAAAAACAAGCCAACCAAACAATCATCAGAAATAAAAAATATTGAAACTGAAGTTTTTCAAAAAACCCAATCAGATCATCCGGAAACCATTCGTATCCATGTGGATATCTTGGATCAATTGATGACCCTTGCCGGCGAGCTGGTTTTGGTTAGAAACCAGCACCTGCTGGCAGCCGATAAATCGGATCCCACCATGAATGGCATTTCTCAACGACTGGATATTGTTACATCAGAACTGCAAGAAACAATTATGCGCACGAGAATGCAGCCGGTGGGAAATGTTTTTGCCAAATTGCCCCGCATTGTTCGTGATCTTTCGAAAAAACTGGGCAAGCAAATCGAAATCAATATGCAGGGACAGGAGGTAGAACTGGATAAAACGATTTTGGAGTCTTTGTCTGATCCACTCATTCATCTGATCCGAAATAGCTGTGATCATGGACTGGAAATACCTGCGCAACGTAAAGAGTCGGGTAAAAAAGAGGTTGGGCAAATTCTGGTAAAGGCATATCATGAGGCCGGTCAGATCAATATAATGATCAAGGATGATGGCAAAGGAATCAATACTGAAGCTGTCAAACAGAAAGCAATAGAAAATGGCATTAAAACCAGTGAAGAAATCGCACAAATGTCAGACAAGGATATCAATGCGTTGATCATGATGTCTGGTTTTTCAACTGCAAAGGAAATCAGTGATGTTTCTGGCCGTGGGGTTGGAATGGATGTGGTAAAAACTTCCATTGAGCAATTGGGTGGCTCCCTGGAACTGGATTCGATGCCAGGCGAGGGCACCAGCATGAATATTCGCTTACCTTTAACCTTGGCGATCATTCCCTGTCTGGTGGTGGTGATCGATGATTTACGATATGCCATTCCACAGGTCAATCTGGAAGAACTGGTATCTTTGTACAAAGACGATGTCTACACAAAAATAGAATGTGCCGGCGAGCAGGAAGTATATCGACTCCGCGGACAATTACTGCCAATGATTCGCATGTCTGAAGTGCTATCGCGAAATACTGTTTTTTCAGAAAAGGAGCGGGCTCAAATAACAGAAACCTATCGTAAAAGTGCAACCGCAGCCCTTGAAGGTCATGAAAAAGCACGACGATCCCTGACATTTGCAGTGGTTAAAATAGGTCCAAAACGTTTTGGTTTAATTGTGGATCAGGTTATCGGCACAGAAGAAATCGTGGTCAAGCCCATGCATTCGGCAATCAAAAACCTGGATATCTACTCAGGCGCAACAGTGATGGGTGATGGCAAAGTCGCGCTGATTTTGGATATCGAAGGTATTGCCCGACACACACGTGTAGAATTGAACAGCAATTTTGAGGATGACTCTTCAGGTCAGCCCAAGGAAATTGTCGCCCGAGAAACCCAGACAGTTCTGTTGATCAAAAGTGGAGAAACCGAACAATTTGCCATTCCCCTGCCATTGGTGCGTCGCATTGAAAAAATTTCGGTGGATCAAATTGAAAAAATTGGCAGTAAAGAGTTTATTACCATCGATGATGTCTCAACGCGCATTGTCCGACTCGAAGAAATTCTTTCTGTTTCTCCCTGTGTTAACAAGCAAACCTTGTTTTTATTGCTACCAAAGCATATCAAACGTCCTTTTGGCATTTTGCTATCTGCTGTGGTCGATACGGCTGAGGCTCCCATGCAGTTGAATATTGAAAGCTATATGGAGGAGGGCCTGTTAGGAACAGCCATCATTCAGAAGCGCCTTACACTCTTTTTAGACATCTACCGCCTCATTGAACTGCTGGAGCCAGACTGGTTTGCCGAACGAAAAAAGCAGCAAAAAGCCCAGCAAGGTAAAAAGAAAATTCTTCTGGTAGAAGACACGATATTTCTCCAGCAACTGGAAAAACGATATCTTGAAGCTGATGGCTATGAAGTCATCGTCGCAGATAATGGCAGGCAAGGACTGGAAAAGCTGACCCAGGAACATGTTGACATGGTTGTTTCAGATATTGAAATGCCGGAAATGAATGGTTGGGATTTAATTAAAGCCATTCGGAAGGATGAAAGAATCAAACATATTCCTGCCATGGCAGTAACTGCTTTAGATACTGAGGCCGATAAAATTCGGACCCTGAAAGCCGGGTTTGATGCGTATCAGGTTAAAATTGACAGAGAACGTTTGCTGCTTCAAATTTCCAAACTGATCAATGGTGGCAGTAATCTCCAGAAAGATACGACTCAGGAAGAAATGATTGTCACTGAAAAATCACCCCCCTCAGATGATCGACGCGATTTCTGTACATTCTGGCTTTCAGGCCGCCTGTTTGGCGTGGATATTTTGGGCGTCAAAGAAATTACCTCAAAAGTTGAGTTTACGCCGGTATTTCATTCACCTGAATTTATCAGAGGTTATGTCAATATACGAGGACATATTCATTTGGTGCTCAACCTCAAACGACTGCTTGGACTGGAGTCATCAGATGATGATTATTTATCTGGCCGGGTCATACTATTCAAAACCGATATTGGAGAGTCATTTGGAGTACTTGTGGACCGGATTGGCGACGTGGTTCGTGTGACCCAGGAGCAAATTGAGGAAAGTCGACACAGTATGGATCAAAGTATGGGAGAAGGACTCGACACCAGAGATAATGAGCTGATCACCGGTGTTTGCAAATTAAAAGACAATTTATTGGTGATATTGAATGCGCACCAGTTTTTGAAATAAAAAAAAGGATTTTTCCTCGTTCCCAGGCTCTGCCCTGGCGGCTATCCCAAATTTTAGGTAGCAGAGCCTGGGAACGAGCGGAATGTCAATTATTGTATTTTTTGTAAAAGGAGAAAAAAATGTTGAAAAACATGAAACTTGGCAGTCGATTGATAATGGTTTTCCTGCTGGTAGGTTTAATTCCATTTATTGTAATGGGAATCATTGCATTGAGCAAATCCAGCACAACCATATCTGATTTAACCAACAACCAGTTGATTTCTCTCAGAGCAATCAAAAAGAAGCAGGTTGAAAAGTTTTACCAGGAACAGCGGACAAACTCGGATATTGTTTTGAAGACAGTTTCTACACTAAGAAAAGAAGCCTTTGAACGTTTAAAAGCGGCTGAATACTTGAAAAAGGGACAAATTGAATCTCTTTTTAAAAGATATATCAAAGATATTGAGACATTGGCCAGCAGTCAGGATGTTGTTAGTTTGCTTGAAAACTTTAATGTATACCAGCATGAGCGGCAGTTCAACATTCAATCCCAACAATATCAAAACCTGTTGAACAAGCATCAGGTCTTTTTTCAAAACTTTATTCGTCGGTATGGGTACTACGACTGCTATATTATTTATGGTAACGATGGCATTGTTGGCCTCACAGCGCAGCAAAAAGAAGATTTGGGTAAAAAATTGAGAGCCGGTCCCCTTAAAAATGAAGGATTGGCCAAACTCTGGCGAAAAATTAAAGATAACAATACGTCATGTTTCTGGGATTTTGAGCCATACACGCCAAACAAAGGCAAACAAGCCGCCTTTGTGGGTTCACCAGTAAAGAACAGCAATGGTAAAGTGATTGGAGTTTGTGCGCTTCAACTGCCCTATGAAGATATCAATGCCATCGTTCAACCCCGTGATGGCATGGGAAAGTCGGGTGAAACCTATCTGGTCGGTCTTCATGAAAATATTCTTTCTTTTCGCAGCGATATGTTGACAATGGGGAATGGTCGCTATGTAATTGGATACGAAATCCACACAGAATATATTGATAAAGTCATCCAGACCATGAAACCATTTGAACAGGTGTTTACTGACAGCAAGGGCGCACTGGTGATGATCGAAGCTGCACCTTTGGATATCAAAGGCTTGCATTGGGGCATTATAACCAAGATGGATCTTGAGGAAGCCATTGCACCAAAACTATCTCATAAAAAAGGCGACTTTTACTCGGATTATATCGAAAAATATCATTATTACGATTTATTTTTGATTCATCCAAAAGGCCGAATTTTTTATACTGTGGCTCATGAATCCGATTATGGCACAAACCTGATATCTGGAAAGTATGCCAATACAAATCTGGGAACACTCTTTAGAAAGGTTTTGCAAACCAAAACAATCGCTTTATCTGATATTGCCCTTTATCCGCCCAGTAATAACCGGCCAGAAATGTTTATTGCCGGCCCTCTAGTTATCAATGGTGAGGTTGAACTGGTTATTGCACTTCAATTGTCAATGACAGCCATCAACACTTTGATGCAGAGCAGACAAGGCTTGGGAGAAACGGGTGAAGCATATCTCGTTGGGTCAGATATGCTGATGCGATCAGATTCCATTTTGAATCCGGAAACACGATCTGTTCAAAAATCACTGTCCAATCCATCCACCGGAAAAATGGATATAGAACCAGTCCGCAAAGGCTTGAGCGGAAAAACCGGTGAAATGGTTTACTTTGATGAACAAAAGAAAACAAACAAACTGGCTGGATTCACACCAGTGAAAGTCGGTGATGAAACCTGGGTCTTGATTGCTGAAAAAGAAAAAAAAGAAGCCTTTCAATCGGTTACAACCATGACCTGGTTAATTGTCATTATTGGCATTTTTGGCACTGTTTTGATTGCAGTGATTGCCATGTTAATGGCCAAAACCATTACAAAACCGATCATTCGGGCGGTTGATGTGGCCCGAGCAGTTTCTGAGGGCGATATTTCGCAACGACTGAATATTCAATCCACCGATGAAATCGGCACCCTGGCCCAGGCCATTGATACTGTGCCGGAAACAATCAATCACATGATTCAGGAATTTAAAGAACTGGTGACAATGATTGAACAGGGTCGATTCAACGAGCGGGGGAATGAACAACGATTTACTGGTGCATTTGCCGATGTCATCGGCGGCGGGAATGCCTTGTTGGATATGTTTGTCAAGTATATCAATGCCTTTCCGGTTCCACTGGCAATGATCATTGACAATGACTTTTCAATTCGTTTTATGAGCAAAAATGGCGCATCACTGCTTGGTATGGATGCAAAAGATGTTGTGGGCAAAAAATGCTATGATCTGCTCAAGGCCGGGGACTGCAATACCAAAGATTGCGCCTGTGCGCAAACCCTGACCAATGGTAGACAATGCACAAGAGAAACCGATGTTCATCCATCCGGACAGGATCTTGAAATTGAATATACTGCAGAGCCCATCAAAGATAAAGATGGCAAAATACTCGGCGCACTGGAAGTTGTTATCGACAAAACCCATGTCAACAAACTCATGCGAGATACCCAAAGAAACGCTGAAGTGGCTGAAAAAATTGGTGCTTACAATCAAGTTGAAATCGAGCGTCTGGCCAATAACCTTCGGATGATCAGTGTAGGGGATTTGACAATTGATACTGAAATATCCCATCCGGATGACGACACACAGTCTGAATATGATAAATATGTTCGCATCTATGACAATCTAAACGCCTTGACATCAGCCACGCAAAATATTGTTGATGTTGCAGCAACCATAGCATCGGGTGATTTAACTGTATCCATTGAACTTCGCTCAGACAAAGACACGCTCATGTTGGCGTTGAGAGATATGGTCAATAATCTTCACTCAGTCATTGAAAATATCCAGGGATATTCCAACACCTTGTCATCCTCTGCCGAGCAACTGTCCACAATTTCCTCCATGCTGGCCAGTGGTTCTGAGGAAATGACAGCGCAATCGGAAACAGTGGCATCAGCCACAGAAGAAATGTCAGCCAACATCAATGCCATGGCATCAGCAGCTGAGGAAATGAGTGTTAACGCTCAGACAGTTTCCAGCACAGCCGAGGAAATGTCCCATAATATGTCGGCTGTTGCCAGCGCGGTTGAAGAAATGACCATGTCAATGGATGAAATCGGCAAACAGGCCTCCGATGGCTCCCATGTTTCCGCCCAGGCCATCACCATAGCCGATCAGGGCACGACTGCCATGAACACCCTGGGTGAGGCTGCAAAAGCCATTGGTGAAGTAACAGAAGTAATCAAACAAATTGCTGAACAAACCAACCTTCTGGCATTAAATGCAACTATCGAAGCTGCATCTGCCGGAGACGCAGGTAAAGGCTTTGCAGTTGTGGCCAATGAAATTAAAGAATTGGCCAATCAAAGCGCCAAAGCTGCTGAAGATATTGCCAAGCGTATCGAGGGAGTTCAAGGAAATACGCAGGATGCCATCAAGGTGATTGGTGAAGTTTCCCAAATTATTAACAGAATCAACGAATCGGTGAAAGTGATCACATCATCAGTCGAGGAACAAACCAAGGCGGCCAATGAAATTGCCTCCAATATTGGCATGGCCAACAATGGCGCCACGAACATTGCAACCAATATCAATGAGGTGGCCATCGGGGCGACCGATTCCTCCAAAAATGCGGGTGAGGCTGCACAGGGCGCAAATGAGGTTTCTCGCAACATTCAGGGTGTCACCCTGGCTTCCCAGGAAGCCAATAAAAATGCGCAACAGGTCAATGATTCCGCTGTGAGCCTGGCAAAATTGGCCAGCGAATTGCAGGATATGGTGGGAAAATTTCAGTTGTAGGGTATGAGAATTTGGCATCCTTCATATTTGCTGAAAAGTAGTTAACACTTTTTCTCGTTCCCAGGCTCTGCCTGGGAATGCATACTTGGCGGCTCTGCCGCCTAAGCATTGGTATAGGCGGCAGAGCCGCCGGGC
>Ga0272440_1002483_pt1 | contig 14338 bp, 7 predicted proteins | sample SSMMMBAug17_FD_192440 | JGI IMG/M metagenome (GOLD analysis project Ga0272440, IMG submission 192440) | Marine sediment archaeal communities from Little Sippewissett salt marsh, Falmouth, MA, United States - SSM-MMB-Aug17 | ecosystem: Environmental > Aquatic > Marine > Wetlands > Sediment ...
GTTCCGTGACATCAAAAGCCGGCCAATCCTCAAACGGCAAATTCGAAATCAACTTATGAGTTTTGACAGTGTGTTAATATGCTGATATTTAAGTTTTAAATTCATATACAATATTAATAATTTGAAATTTCGAATTTTTATTTTTGAGGATAAAAAAATGAATTAACTATCTGATATTTATTTCAATAGGATATTTTATTCATTTTTTTGGCCCAATCATGTATTTTCAGATACTTAGCATGTCCGATTTCGGAAAAATTTTTTTTATATAGGTTTGCGGGAGTACATTTCCGTGTCAGGAATAAAACTTTCGCGCTTTTGTAATTTTAAGAATTAGCCAGCCAATTAAGACCATATATTTTTTTTACCATTTTGTCAACTAATAAACTGATAAAATTAGAAATATATATAAATATTAAATATTAAATATTAAATATTTTGTTGTTTTCTATTGAATATATTTTTTTTAAACCCTGATTCTTGTTATGCTAAAAAGTCGATATAACAACAAGCATGATAACCATATGAAATAATTTGACAAAATAGTACATGTTAATAGAGTGCCTTCTTTTTCTACAACTTTTATTGAACGGTCATATTGTTTTTCGTAACAATAATAGTTAGTAAATATCAAACTATATTTTTAATAACTTAGCCAATACAACTTTATTAGTTATATTAGTTATATTAGATATATTTGTATATTATTTAATGGTTATTATAGTAATAAAAAAGAAGTAGTTAGATTGATTATGGATTGCTATATTTTTTATTGATTAATATATTTTTATATTGACAATATGTTTTTTATGCGCTATTATTTTTCTTGATCTTTCTTAAAGTATTTTTCAATTTTGAAATCCCTATTGCAAAAAAGTTTTATCAAATATTTGGTTTTACTCAATTGATAACCAAAATAATCAAACGAAAGTGATTCATAAAATGTCAATGAATGATTTATATTGTAAAAAACAAGTGAACTGTGAAAACTGTATCTTTCGTAAAAAAGGTTGCCAGATATTAAATGACCAGCTTTTTCAAAGCGATAAGAACTGGCTGTACAGTATATCCAATGCCAACCAATTAAATGCGGATAAATCTTTTATTCTAAATCAGATGCTTTTTTACATTCTGTCTTTTGCAAAAAGAAAAAAATCAATTGAAACATTATGCTCACAAGACATTAAAAATTATTGCCTGGCTGGAGAAGATACATATCTGATTGATTGCTTATGGTTGTGTATCTATTATGGTCAAATAACGCCTGCAAGGATATTGTCCAATTATATTTTCAAAAAATATGGCAATTATATTCAAAAAATAGCTTATGCTTTAAATGACCATATTCATTGCTCACCTGATGAAATCATACAACGTGTATATATTGCATTTACAAATAAGCAATATAAAGCGTTAACAGATTTCAAGGGTGTAAACATGCAATTTAAAACTTATCTTACAACCATCACAAAACGTAAAATTTCAGAATGCCTGAGAAATGTTCATTCTATCCACACAACGGATCAAATTGAAGAAGTATCTGATACATCTCAAGAAAATCAAACGATTTCACCAGATCAAGCATTCATTCAAAAAGAATTCACTCAACTTCTTGAAAATATACTTTTAAATGGCATTAATCGTATTTCATCCTCAAAAATTATGGATGTGCATATCATGCTCTGGCGTATTCAAGGCTTATCTTTTCAATCAATTGCTAAAAAGCTGGGTATAAACAAATCGAATACAGTTTCACATAGATACCATCGTGCAAAAGAAAAATTAATTAACTATGTCAGGCAAGAACTCAGGCAGCAGTACCATAAAGATTTAAGTGATTTTGATCCTGATGATATTTATATATCCATAAAAAACATGCTTCAAAATAAAATAAACAATCAAAAACAAACGGACTCAATAAAAAAAGTAAATCATAAAAGTCAAATGATGGAAATGGTATCAACAGACTCAACACTTGAAAATTTATTAAAGGAATTGGAAACAGAACAAATACACCAGGAGTAAAAAAGGCATGACAGACAGGCTGGAAACATTATTTCTTTATACGATTGGACTATTGAATAGCTATCGCCATAACCTTTGCATTTGGAAAGAACATCCTTCAAATCCAATGGAAATTCTATCATACATACTCACCACAAGAGGATATTTAAATCTTTATGTTTCATACTTTTTATCCCTTTCAGAAGATTTAACGAACAATGCATTAAAAACAACTCAACGCTTGCAAAGCATAAAACAAGCGTCTGACCATATATTTCAAAATGATGTAGTAAAAGATTCAGAACGTATTGAAAATACGCTGGTATTATTTAAACTTTCTGAATCAGAAGCCTTACTTGTGAATTTATTAGTTGCCTGTGAAACGATGTCAACAAATGATGCCAAAGATCAAAACATGATGAATCATTATGCGCAATCATTCCTGAACGTCTTTCTCGATGAAAAATTGCTGTATAAAGAATTGAACTCATGTTTTGGAAACAATGCAGAAGGTGCAAAATTATTTTTTCAAAGTATTGACGATACATCGCATCTATTAAAATCAAACTTTTATTATTGGTCTAAACTCCAACATGTAAGAGAAACATTTATTGATGACATGCATAAACCTGTACTTGTACCTCAAAAAGATTTCTGGTGGCTGTTTGATGATCCCATGTCTGAGGCATACACTATCAAACAAAAAAAGGCTGCAGCTGTGGCAGACCAATTAATATCATTAAGTTCTCAAATAAACTGGCAAATTGAGTTAAGTAAACGATTTCCAGACGCAAACAATTGCCCGGATGATGATCAATTGGTTCTGTTTGTATCGGAAGAATTGGATGATGACGCAGCAAACCTCTTAAAAAAGCATTTGTTGATATGTGATCAATGCGCCCATGAGGTCGCAGTTTTACAACCAATTATACAATCACCGGTTTCTTTTGAAGCGGATGCGTTTATATTACCAGAAACAGTTAAAACAGCAATGGAAAAAGAATTTTCTGTCATTTCTTCAAAGAATCAATCTTTTTCAGATAAGGTGTCAAAGACGGCCAAAAAAGTCGTCAAAAAAGTGATCGATGCAACAGAAACGATCAAGGATGCTGCAACATCAATTGCAGAAGAACTGATTATTCAAATGACACCAGGGTGGGAACCAGTGCTTGTGGGCCAGAGAATTACAGCCGCTGATATTACAAAACAAAAACACAAATTTTATATCGAAAGCGGTTCCATAACCATTCATTGTAACTGGAAACCTGAAAATATAAAGGACCCCGCCTATTTATGTTTGTCGTGGAAAGCAAATCTTTCAATCCCCTGTAATCTGTGGGCCAGATTTGAAAATCCAGATACACATGATATTTTATCTGAAATCTGCCTTGGGGCAAGTATGGTTGGGGAAGAATACTTTACAGAAAACGATTTGGGGTTTGACCCGTCAAAAAAACGATGGGCAGTAAGTATGGTATTAACAAAAACATAAGACATCATCTATGACACATTTTGCCTATCCAAACATAAAGCGATCTGTATTTGTTGGCTGTGGTAGATTCACAGTTAGTGAAACAATCCCCGGTGATGAATATGAACTTGTAGAGAAATTGAATATCGGAAATATTGCTGAAATCATGGATACAGTGTCACGTCTGTCGCCTTTGTCATCATCATCCCCTTTACATATCTATTTTACAAAAGATAAGCCCATAGAAGTGTATGCGGGAGATTCTCAAAATTTAGCATATTTACTGGCACTTGTGCATTGTTCCAGAAAGATTAAATGCCAAAACAAAGATATATGGTGTACAGGAAGTATCGAGCAAAGCCTTCGATTGAAACAGGTTGATATGACAGGTTTTGAAATAAAACTCAAAGCCTTTTTATCTCCAAAAAACAATGACAAATTATTTATTGTACCAGCAGCAAATATCCAGGTTTTCAAATACCTTTGTAGTGAAGCTGACGTTCAAATTATATTGTTGGGGGAAAAAAAGTTAAACAGACATGAATTGATTACCCAAAAAACCATTATTGCTGTACATGCAACCGAATTAAACCTTCTGATTGATTGGCTTTTTTATGATATGAATTCAAAGAAATTAAAAATAAATGTCGTGCGATGGGCCATTTGCCTGTTTTGTTTATTCATTTTTTGGGGTGTTTACCTGTATACAAGTCAGCCGACTGTCAATCAAAAGATGATTTGCTTTTACAATTTTCCCGATTCGTATCATCAACAATTCTATCCTGCTTTAAAAAAAATTCCAACAGTCAGGAAAATTACAAAGCAACCTCATTTAAACAAGCAATGTTATTCGTTTTTATGTACACATTCATTAAGTGAAATGAACAATATATTAAGTCAACAGATAAATATAAAGCAACCAAACACTTATAAATCAATAACTAAAAATAATAATCAGCTGGAAATTTATTTTGATGCTGGTTTTGAATAACAGATATTGTTTGCTGAAACTTTATTGGAGAGATCTTATCCAATGAAAAATGACATTCGAAACCTATATGTATTGAGTCAAGTTCTTGTTTTATTGATATGTTTTTGCTTATCAAATTATGCGCAGGCGCAAACGAGAATTGTTGTTATTCCTTTTTATGAAGAAAACAATAACATATCTGAAAAAATACTGTCCCGCCATTACAGGCGAATTTCAGGTTTTATTAATAATCATCTGGTAAGCCATGAATTTGAAGTGATAAATCCTTATGCAATAAAATGGAAAGAAAAAGAATTCAATGGTCTGCTCAAAAGATCGCGTCAAGATTCTGCTTTTTTCTGCAAAGAAATGTGTCGTAAATACGCAACAGATATTGCCTGTATTTTATGGCTTGACTTAAAAAAAACAATTGGCCCGGATAACTTTTGTAAAGTAAAGATTATTCTTGAAGGCCAGGGATATGACAGTGCATCGAGAGATGTCGGGGTATATCTCACTGAAAATATTCAAACCATTCATCCTGATTGCGATGAAGCGATTATTACTGCTGAGAAAAAAATTTCAATAGCAGCGGGTCAAAAGTTGGCCAGGCAGCTTCAAGAAAAAAATCAATTCACAGAAAATACGCTGAATGTTCGCCTGGAAGGTCAAATTTCTCCAGAACTCGCTGAAGTATTCGGTAAAATACTAAATGTAACAAAAGGCGTTTCTCAGGCCAAAAACTATCGTTTTAGAATCAATGCCATCAGCATATGGCGGGTGACTGTTGATGAGACAGAATTGTTTCGCTTAAATACTAATATACATCATCTCATAAAAGAGATTGTGAAATCAAATGGTAATTTTTCGAAAAATGGCGTTCAATTTCAGTATGATCAAAAGGTGATTCAAGTATTACAGCAAATTCAGTGCAAAGATGTTTCCAGTAGAGAAATCTTATATGTTTTAGGAAAAAAATGATCAACAAAAAATCAACAATCATATTACTTGGGATCATAATTTCACTGTTATCTGATACTTCGTATTCTGAGACCTATGAAAAAGTAATTTCTGACATATCCCGGACAATTGTATTTGAATTGCATCGATTAAAAAAACTGGAAAACAGGTATATAGCGATTATGGGCTTTACAAGTGATGTTCCAAAAAACAATTGCAAAGGATTATCCACATCAATTTCAGATCAGCTGGCATCTTCAATCCATACATATAAAACACTCATTAATTTTCATATTGTTGCCAGGCATAATTTAGAAGCCATTGAAAATGAACTTCTGATTTCTGAGGGGAGCTTGTCGACAAGTATTATGAATTATTTGAAACGTTCTGATATTCTCATTACAGGTAATTGGCTGAAAGGAAAACATAGTCTAAACCTGAAAGTAAAAGCCTTTGAAATATTTGAAAAAGGAACCAACGAACTGACATCCGTCATGGGGACAATTGATATTAAAGATCTGGCCAAATTTTTTCCTGATTGCTTCACATTTAATAAAAGCAAAAGTTCCGCGCCCCACAAGAAAAAAAGTACATTTATCAGAATTGTTGACCAAGATTCAACTCAAATAACAATAAAAGTAAAAGGAGAGCCACCTCCAGATTGTAATATAACTTGTAAGATGCAAAAAACAATTAAAAGCAATCGTAGAATGGCAGTGCAATATCTTGCAAAGCAATTCAAGTTGAAATCCATCAATATTGATAAACTGAAGCTTGATAAAATTGATTATCACCCTGATTATAGTGCAACTTCGGTGTATACATATAAATTCTAACATTTTTATGAATGAAAGGAGGTTTTTATGATGAAAAAATCAATTTTAACAGTTGCCCTGACAACACTTCTGGCAATGCTATATGGTTGCGTAGTAATGCCACCAACATTTTTAAAGCGACCCATGTCACCGGATACAATTTATGGTGAAATTCCTGCACCACCAATGTTACCAGAACAAATGCTGACGCCTGTTGAAGAACTTGTAAACACATCTACAATTATTAACAAATATGTCAAAAAAAATATTGTTTCCGGGCGTAAAATTGGTGTCATGGATTTTACAACACCTGAAAGATTAAAGGGTTCAGGGAACCTGTTTGCCGACACCCTTTCTATCCATTTTTTCAAAAATGGATTAGAGGTAATAGAAAGGCAGAATATTTCCAAAATTGTAGATGAACAAAACATGCGCGCAGAAAGTCGGCAAAAACTATCTGAAGAAGAAGTGGCGCAAAAAATAGGCCAGATAACTGGTTCCGACTATATTGTTTTCGGCGCAGTTACTCAGTATCATTTTGAAAATGCCACTTTACCCATTCCGTATAAGATTCATCCAGATGTATTAAATCGTTACCTTGAAAAGGTTTCTAAATATGAAAAAAAAGTAAAAGCATTTCAAGACAAGCTAAAGAAAATGGATACAGCATATTATCAATATGTAGAAAAAGATCTATTTTCACAAATGGCAAATAACGATCTCAATCGAAATTTGCATTATCATATCAATGAAGCAAACAGGTCATTTTTTTCAGCAACAAGCGCCTATAAGTGGAATGAGTATAAAAGTGCAAGAAATCTTAACTGGGATTATGCTTATATTTTTAATAAGCCAGCCTTACCTTTGGTAGGAGTTTCTCTCAGGGGGGTAAAAAATCGTGAAAAAATGTTGAAACATGAAATTGAAGCATGGAAGACATCTTTTCGTAATTATCTTGAATCATACGATAGACAAATCTCAGAGCAAGAATATGAAAAGGCTTTACCCTTATTATCCATTGGCTCAAAAAACGCATATGATAAATATATTCAATCAAAAAGTGAAGGGGAATATATCAAAAAAGTCAAACGTTTTTGCAAAGATATTTGCGACCGGCTAAAAAAGTATGACTCATTATTAACTCAGCTAAGAGCTTGCAGGCTTGATCCCATTCCTAAAATTGAAAATCAGTTTGATTTACCATCACCATCAACACGATTTGTTTCTGTAGCGAACCTTGGTTTTACGCTCAAAATAGTCGATATTAACACAGGTGATATTGTATGGATCGGTCAAACATCAAAACGAGATATCAGTGTTCAAAAGGGATTGAATGCACTGGCAAGTACAGTTGTAAAAGAGATTATCGCCGGTGGTATGTAATTAAGATGCCTGAACAGAAATTTTTCTGATGTCGTGTGAGAACGTGTGGGGCGAACATTGTGTTCGCCCTCAAGCATGATGCATTATAAATCAATATGCCACGGTTGCCAGGGATTTTGAAGAATGTTAAGCCGATAATTCAGACGTTGAAATTTCGGATTTTTTCGCCCGGTTTCAGGGTCAATTTCTCTGACAAAATCCGTATATGCAGGAATTTTACTATCTTTTTTGCTTTCCAATTCAGGGTATTTGACCTTCACTGATAAATTGTCCGGAAACCAAAGAATTTCACGTAATTGCTTGATATGAGGGTGTTGAGATAAATTGTCTGATTTCATATTGTCAATACCCAGTTTTTGAAAGCCCTTATGAATGAATTCTTCTTTTGTCATTTCATTAGTGGGATCTTTTATCACAACTTCCTCTATGTCAATCATAACACTTCCCATGCCAAACGCTTTTGCCATACCAAGTTTATGCGCCAGTTGTTCTTCAAGCTCTATCGAATACAAAAGCAAGCCAAGTTCCCAATCGCGTAAGTGATTGAAATTGATTTCAAATGTAAAGGAATTGCCTTTTTCCAGGGGCTCGATACTCCTATTGTTTTCTGTCCGTTTAATTGTCTCTTTATGTGAAGGTGTCTGCCTGTTCTTGATTTCGTCAACAGACCAGGGGTGATGGACATAAAATTTGCGACCTGGAATTTCAGCTGCTTTTGTGGGCATAGACCATGTTGGACGCGGGGTTTCCAATAATGGCAGTGTGAGCATTCCGCCTTTCTCATTTGTATCACCTTTTAAATACCAGGCAGGGTCATTTTCTAACCAGGCCATGCCAACACTCAATCTGCTTTTGTAATAAGTGGTTCCAAACAAATGGCAGGCGGGGCAAAGTCCTTCAGGATGGGGCTTGAAATAATCTTTAACCTTTTCACATAAATTGGGGCATTCATCACAATCCTCTGTACATGTATGACTGCATGAACGAAGGGAAACATTACTTTCTTCTTTGCCATTAACCATAATTGTGGGAAATCGTTTTCCCATTGGTTTATCGTCCGTTGTTCGTGATATAGAAACCGGAGACAATTCTACAATAGTATTGTCCTTTTCCTTAAAATAAACAAGGTCTCCTTCAGACAACTTGCTGCCAGCCATTTTACTTTGAAATAGTCTTGGAATGGTTTCAGTATTCTTTTTATTGTCTTCAAGAACGGCTTCATACTGCTTGATCACTTTTTTGGGGATGCTAAATACAGTTGAATCATCATTTGATGATGCAATAATTCTTTCACAACGCTTTTGCATGCGATATTCCACACCATCTTTGATACAGGCCAGGACCGGACGCGGATATTTCTTTTTCTGACTTGAACGTAATTCAATTGTATTGTGCAATACAAATTGATTCGGAGGTTCCGTTTCATCCCATTCAGGATCAAACTGCGGAAGATTAAGGTCTGGATTTTTTTGGTTAACATTAACCATGTCAAGACCTGTGTATTTGATAAATCCTTTCATGCTACCCTTAGGTTGATCGGTCAGGCATGCATATCTGGCATTGGGGTTGATTTCTTTATCAATTCCACTGCGTGTCCGGTATGTTTGTTTATGCAAGGTAAAATAAACTTCCGTTTTGCCTTTAAGAATGTCGTCTGCATCTTCATTTTCTAGTAAAAAATTTCGGTTGTGATCTGCTGCTTTGGCAAGCATTCGGTTATATTTTATTGCTTTATCCAACCCTGGAAGATAAGAACCGCATTCTTTTGTAAATTCATGTTTTCCCATTGTTTCAATGAGGGATAAATCATCATACAGAGGTAACCGCACGATTTCTCCCATTGGGATGAGATACCATTTATCTTCGTCTTTGTCATAATGGGCACGACCGGCTAACAATTTGTTTTCATCATCATTATTGTTTCGAAATTTACCGGTCTTTCTTGCGCGGGTTGTCTCTGATTCAGGAATGACGCGTCGGGTCAAATATTTTGAATCATCCATTACTCTAAAACATGAGTGGGTCAGTGCCTCATATACCGATGAAATCATTCCACGAATGGATGCACCTGGAATGGCGATGCGATCTTTTACTCTGAAAAAACCATTATTCTTGTGTGCAATCTCTTCTTGCGATAATTCAAAATAATTGTGATCATCGCTGGTATCAGGTATAAATAAGGGTCCCAAAGTTTTCAAACGACACTTAATTTTTCCGGTTAAAAGCGTTTGGTTTTCTGTATCTGAATCTTGCGCATGAGAGACCAGTTTTGTTTCGCGTTTAACCTTTTCCGGTTTGGGTTGAATAAAATAATGTGGATAATAGAAATGCGTCGTAGCCAACGATTTTTTTACATCGGGTTTGAGTAAAATACGATCCTTGCTGACAATGCATCGTTCATTTGGAGCTGGCAATTGAATTAAATCGTTTCCTTCTGTTATGATCAAATCGTTCACCCGACCATAACCTATAGCACTTAAACCGCCGATGGAAGCATACCCGTACTTCAAATCAGCAAGCGCTGACGCCAGGGCTTTTTTTTCTGTTTCTTCCATATGTGTTGTCAGCCATATCACACCTTTTAAAATGAGATGGTCGTTTTGAGTTGCACATAGCGGATAATCGTTAAATTTCATTTTTTCAACACCACCACCAGTAAATCGATCAATGGCCACATGATCAATCTTCATGTCAGTGATATCTGAATTCTCAATCTCAGCATCTTCGAATCTTAACATACCCTGCTGATGCACATTCCCAAACAGTCGGCATTGAACGCAGTCACAGTCTTCATGGTCAAGATCAAACAGCTTTTCTTGTGTTTCAGGATCTTTTGTTCTGGAAATAATCGATCGTAAAAGTCCTCGAATAGATTCACTTTTAATAAAATACCGAGGCATCTCTTTTGGGGTTCCCTGGTTTTCATCATAGGTTAACACTGTTTTTTTGACCATCACAGCATCTGGATTTCTTTGATCTAACATCGCAGCAATGGGATCTCTTGAAATTAATGGGGAGTCTACTGACAGGGTATAGCCTATTTTTGTTAAAGGTATTTTTTCGGGCTTTATGGTCTGTTTCACGTAAAAATTGTCAAATGTCAGGCCATCTGAATCAACAATTTTTTTTAAGTCTTCTGTTGTTATACCTTTGTATGCTCTTGAGAACAGATATTTTAAATAATCATCATCGCTGTCAATTTCCCATTGGAATACATTTATATCAGTCAATTCAAAGCGGCCAAACCCTGTTCCTGCCTCACCACCCAAAAAGGCCTGTCCATTTTTCCAATAATTAAGAACTTCCCATAAATGATGCGGCAATCCATCGTTTGTTGATTCATAGTAAATCCTGAAAGGAAAAATCATTCCTTGATAACCAGCTTCAATATCAAACAATGCCCCTTCTTCAACAACACCAGTATGACAGTTCAATCGGATCCGGTGACGAACTTCAGGTGGGGACTTATAAGTTGAGATAGCATCCTCAATTTTGATACACCTCATAATCTGGCAAACTTTGCAAAAACATACTTTACTCCCTACTGGTGTATTGCAGCTATCGCCAAAAACAATCCGCAAATCTCTGCGTAAAGCCCCGCGAATGGTGGAACGTGGAATACAGAACTGACCATAAGGATTCAGCAAAATGGTTGCAGACGTATGAGAGGATTTATTTTCATGTCCAATAAAAAATGGGGTTTTTGCGATGAGATTTCCTGCAACAATCAATTTCTTATTGGGAAGCGCGTTGCTATTTAAAATAATTTTATCCGCAAGGGTTTCATCATCCTTGCGAAAAGGGCGGCCTGGGTAATCTGTTTCTCCCAATAAACGAGAACTGACTGTGGCACGATCATTTTTCGATAATGTGTGGATTTCTTTTCCAAGTCCCTCACAAAATTGGCGCCACAATTCTACAGGAATTTTTTGTTTGCTCAGGCAGTCCCTGATACTGAAACTGTCCGAAACTTTTTTATCCCATATGGTTGCTTTTCCGTCTGTCTTTCCAACAGGCAGTTTTGCAAGAATATCCGGGGGATATCTTCTTAAATCCCGTACAGCATCAGCCAGTCGCCTCAGTTGCTGTTCCCTTTGATTCATATCAACACTGTTTGCCAGCAACTCTGCCAGTTTTTTCAGATTTGCCAGGTCAAAGCGTTCGCCACCTGGTTTTGAGTCATCAGGTTGAATAATTTTTGAAGGTGCATTCCTAAAAAAATTTCGAATCAATTGATTATGATCTTCACTTACAATATCAATTCTGCAAATGGCTCCGGCAATGGTATCCATTTGAGCAAGGGATACGGCAATCAGTTGCTTGATTGTGACGACATCTCCCTGGCTTAACTGATTGTCATTAACACGAATAGTCCCGGACAGTGTCGGGCACGCAATGGAATCAACTTCCCATATGGTAAAATAATCTTTTGCTTTACCACAGGTTTGATCAACTCTGTTGACAATTCTTTCTTGTGTCAGATCTCTCCAAAAAAATGAGCTGTTGCTGATAAAGTTTGAAAAATGGACGGTCCAATGATGATAATGGTTACCATCATATGTTTTCTTTTTTTCCGGATTGTCCATTCTGCCCAGGATATGACAAAGTGCACAGTTTTTACAGGAAGTATTATGTTTATCTTTACTATAGAGAGGCCGTTTTCTGAGAAAAGAAAGATTTTCGTTGTTTTTTGTAATGTCAATGGCAGAACAACATGTAATATGTTTAGAATGGTGAATACTAATTTTTTCTATTTCAGCAACCAGAGCCGATCGTAACAAAGTACCTGTAACGTATGGCTTACCCACTTTATCGTCGTTATCGCGAATCATATGCCATTTGGCAAAAGTTCCCCCTCTAAGGTAGTTCCGATCGGAATGTCGATTGTTTTCTATCCAGGGAACAATTCTGAATGGTTGAAAAAATCGAATGGTGGTTTTTAATTCAAGCATTGTTTTTTCCTCCTGTTTTAGGTAAACCCATTACTCTGAAAGCGGCAAGTTTACTTAAAGATTTGACATCTGTTGCCCATTGTTTTTGGATATCACGTAATGATTCGTAGAGATGTTTATCAGGATTATTTTTGATATGTTTAATCAGTTCTATTGCATATACAGGTTTATATTTAAAGAAACTACCCAGAACTTCAACAGCATCTTTAGACAAAAAAGCATTAGCCAGGGACAAATGTTCATCGACCATTCCGAAATATCCTGCAACGAAATCTGTTTCACATGCTGTTAAAATAACTCTGGTCCCTTTTAAATTTAGGTGACAAGTCTTGATGGCCTCATGTGTCAGTCCCCCCTCACTTAATGCAAGTTTTGAATTGTAAGGATTCATAAAATCACCTTTTCCATGACAAAATAGTGTGAGCAAACGGGGTGGACTGTGAAATTTTTCAATTATTTCAATAACTTCTTTTGGAGTGTTGTTGATTCGGTTTTCATTTCTCCATTCAAGATTTAAGAGATCTTCCAACTGCTCCTGAGGTTCCCAGTGAGAGAAAAAGTAATCTTCTTTTGGATGTATGTCATAACTTTTATCAGGATTGACAATTGACCATGAAGGTAGGTAAACACAAGTTTTTTGTAAAAAAAAGTATGTTGTTTTTTCATCTGCTGAATTTTGATCTTCAATAATTGCGGCATGAAGTGGTACAAGATGGAGAAAACCGTGAGGTATAAAAATAACTTTATCTGTATCAATCATATCAAGAACAGGTTTCAACATTTTACCAGCTTGCAAACAAAGATCGTGTAATTCAGTGCTATCTTGTAATTCAGTGCTACCTTTTAATTCAGTATTGGTAGAAAAAGAGCGATAATTCAAATGCCAACGATTAAAAACTTTCCATAATTCTACAATTGACAGTTTAACCGGTATTGCTTGCTTTGTTTTAGAAGAAAGAATCAGAGCATGAGCATCACCACTCTCTTGAATGTAGAAATGTATGGCTGACCATCCATCAGGGATATCTTCAATTTTAAGGGATAACTTTATTTCTGAAGATGATTTTTCTTTTAATTTTTCGTAATTTGCCATATATCCATTTGTAAAAAAAGACATATCAGTTTCAACATATAATTTGAAAAACTCATTATTTCCAAATAATTTCTCAGCATTTTGAATTTTTATAGTAGGACGACTCTTTTCCGAATCTGCAATACGAACCGGGAGCAAATTATATTTTTCTTCTTCATTTAAAGCAGCTTGAAAAGCAAGATTATAGAAGATTTTATACTGAGACCAATACCATCTTAATTGTACAGGCAACTTGATTATATTTTCAACTTCTACACAATATTCCCACGCACTAATAACAGCAGCTTCCCATTTACCTTTAAATGCTTCGTTTTCTGATACTTTTTTAAAAATAGAGATTGTTTCATCCCATATAATATTTGTTTGAAGATAATCCTTTAACTCTAAAACCGCTTTTTCAAGATAAGTGGATATTTCCTCGTCTTCCTGACGAAAGGCAGATCGCGCCTTATAAAAGCTTAACGGCCATTGGATAATCCCTTTTTCTTTTGTACTGTCATATTTTACATTTAAAATTTGTTTATCAAGTTCATCTAAACGATTTTTCAACGATTGATCTTCTTTAGAAGTATCTTCTTTATCCATTAAAATAAATAATAGTTTGTCAACAACAGCCAGGTTGATCTTTTTTGACAAATCAAAATCTTCATTTTTATATTGGCGCACATAATCTTTTAACGCTTTTTCAAG